>Ga0160475_100013_pt1 | contig 306821 bp, 272 predicted proteins | sample HID1975M_E11MG_FD_108254 | JGI IMG/M metagenome (GOLD analysis project Ga0160475, IMG submission 108254) | Enriched soil microbial communities from UW Madison campus, WI, USA - HID1975M_E11 MG | ecosystem: Environmental > Terrestrial > Soil > Unclassified | place: USA: Madison, Wisconsin... | reverse complement strand
GAATCTCTCGATTCCATTACTCTTATATTTTCTGTTCCGATTCTCATCGGAACGGCTGTCAATTCAATATGTCTACGAACGTGTTTTCTTTTTCTTCGCCTGTGTTTCAAAGCGGGTGCAAAAGTAGTCAGTTTCTCAGCATTTACAAGACTTTTTATGATTTTTTTTGAATCTTTTTAAAAACTTTTTCTTAACCTTCTGATAACATCAGATTTAGAGAACAAAACTTAAAATACATATTAAAGACTTTACTTACAATACTGTATTTTAAATAAAAAAGATGCTACAATACCAACTTATTTTAAAAAGTTATCAAGCATATACATTAAATCATATCGTATCATCAAAATTAAATAATTATCTTTTTTACTATAAACTATGATAAGAACTGAATCAACTCGGTTCTGTCGCATCTGATACTTTCTCAACATATGTTCAGCTTCAATTCCTACCAGTGTTCTTCTGGCAAAATCAAAACTTTAAAACTCAAACAGTTTTGTATTCGCAATTTTTTATAAATGATCCTGTTCAACAATATTGTTGAGATATTTACACTGACGAATTTTTTTATTCAAAAATGAGCGTTTGTTGTAAGCCCCAATTACACTGTTGTTAGAGCCTCTTTTCTTAATATCTATTACCGTTAGGCCAGCAATCGTTTTTTATCGTTTTTATCAAGAATGACTGTTCACCAATTCCCTGTCTTTTTCTGCTATTCAATGTCAAATAATGAAATCTGATTTAAAATGGCTTGTCATTTCCTCATTACTAAGATCTTGTACTCTTGTAACTTTCATTATTAATTGCTATTTAACAGAGGTAAAAAATAGTATATTCCTGAAATCTGAAATAATTAAAACTGTTTAAAAGAAAAAACGTAAACCAAAACCAAAACTAACTAACTAACTAACTAACTAACTAACTAACTAACTAACTAACTAACTAACTAACTAACTAACTAACTAACTAACTAACTAACTAACTAACTAACTAACTAACTAACTAACAAGCTTACCATTACCATTAATCATATGCTTATATTTCTTTTTAAAACTTCTTGGACAGCTTTAAGCCTGCGGTGATCAGTAAAAGCAATCCACCTTGAATGCTCCGCCTTTTTTCCTTTGTAGGCATAATCGTTGTATCGTTTAATCGAAAAAGCATCAGCTTCATTCTCCAGTGCTGAAGATTTCTCAATCAGATCATCTATGATCTCACTGTAAATTTCCATATTGGAAAACACGTCGCTTGTTTCCATGTAATTGACAACGGCTTTCAGCTCCTCGAAAAGGCTATAGCCTTTTTTCTTTCCGGATGCTGGATACTCTTCAAATATTCTTTTTACCTCATCAGCCACGTAGACATACGCATCCGCGTTTTTAATATTTACAAAACTGTATGCAATCAGGTACTCCAATTCGGATATGATAAAATCCAGCAGGTCGTTATAATTCTTCTCATTAAAATAGTTCCTGGACGATGTTCCGCGTCTATTTGCCCTAAAAGTCTCCTCCCTGATATTCATTGCTTTTGAAGCGACCTCCGTTGACATGCCCAGCCTGTCAACAATCATTGCTATCTTATCTCTAGGTGTTTCCATTTTTAAATCAGTTAAAACATAATGACCATAAAAATAATAAAATACTGTATATTAAACATTTAAACCTAAACGCTATTTAGCATTAAATGTTTTCATCATCCCGATGGCAATGATATATCAGCTGCCGTTTTATTTTCTCAAATTAAAATAAAACATAACCACTATCTTTGAACGAACTGGCTTGATGCAGAAAACCAGACGCATTCCTATTTTAAATGCCCAGAAAAAAAGATGCCTCATCAAAAAATCTTCTTTTTTCATAAGAATAAAAATGGCATTTTAAGCCTACCGCATAATCTCAAAAAACAGCAAACCAATAATAGACCCATAAAGAGAAATGGTAAAAAAGTACCAGAAATACGATCGCCTATTTAAAGAGCAGGCCGTTTTAAAAAGCTATAAAAGAAAAACATTAAAGGAAGCTGCAGCGGAAATTGGAATAAGGCCGTGCATTCTGACCAGATGGCGGCAGGAATATCAAAGATTTGGAGCAGGCAGCTTTTGCGGGTCTGGCTACGCTAGGGTGCATCCGGATGAGAGACTGCTGTTTGATCTCAAAAAACAATGCAGGGAATCTGAATTAAGGCTGGAGATTTTAAAAGAAGGCACTCCTTATCTTTTCCAAGACCAGCTAAAGATTTACGGATTTATAAAAAGCAGGGAAAAAAAGTATCCGCTGACCAAAATGTGCCGCGTTTTGGATATCGGCGTAGGAAGATATCTCAGATGGAAAAAAAACGGACTTTCAAAAAAGAAGCAGGAGCTTCTTTCATTAAAAAAAGATATAACCACAATTTTCTTGCATCATAAAAAACTGCATGGAAGGAATAAGATTGCCCAAGAACTCCATTCACTCGGATATAAAATAACCGACAGGCAGGTTTCCTTTTATATGAAACAGCTCGGACTAAGGAGCATGCGCAAAAGGAAATTCAAGAAGACCACGGACTCCAGGCACAATTATCTGGTAAGCGATAATATCCTAAACGGTTCATTTAAAACGGACTCGCCCTCTAAAGTGTGGGTATCCGACATCACCTATATTCAAGCCAATAAAGGCTTTATGTATCTCACTGTAGTTATAGATCTTTTCGACAGGAAAATAATAGGATGGAGCTGCAGCAACAGAATGTTTGCCAAGACGACCTCTTTAGCCGCATGGGAAATGGCGGTAATCAGAAGGACGCCTAAAGAGGGGCTGATCTTCCATTCCGACAGAGGCGTACAGTATGCCAATAAGGCCTTTACGTCAATATTGGATTCATACGGCTGCACAAGAAGCATGAGCAGAAAAGGCACCCACTGGGACAATGCAGTCGCGGAGAGCTTCTTCAGCATATTAAAAAAAGAATTGATACACAGGGTAAAACTGCTTTCCCACAAACAGCTGAATGTTGAGATATCAGATTTTATAGAAAACTGGTATAACAGAGACAGAAGGCATTCCTTTCTGAATTACAAAACGATACCGGAATTCAATGCCCTGAATGAAAGCATTATCAGCATGTCATTTCAAAACCAAATACAATAAATAAAATGGGCAAAATGACTGAAATAAACCTAGTAAACTCCAAATTATGAAAACGCGAAGAAGAGTATTCAGCCGCGATTTCAAAAACCGCGCGGTAGCGCTAAGTTTTGAAAGGGGAAATATTGCAAAAACCGCAAAAGAGCTTGGCATACTGCGCTGCACATTATGCAGGTGGAGAAAGGATTACCTCAGATACGGAACAGGAAGTTTTCCCGGAGTCGGAAAACTAAGACTAAGCCCTGAAAACCGACAGATTTACGATCTTGAAAACAAAATAAAAAAAACGGACTTAAAATTTGAAATTTTAAAAAATGCCGGCAGATTACTTCATAAAGATAAAGCGCATATTTTCCTATATATAGCAGAAAATGAAAAAACATATTCCATCAGATTAATGTGCAGCGCATTAGAAATCAATAGGGCCGTATACCACAAATGGAAAAGCCCATTTCTTTCCGAAACGCAAAAGAGAAAAATAGTGCTGCTTGAAGAAATCATCACTATCTTTAATAAGTTTAAAAAACGATATGGTTCTAGACGTATTGCTGCAGAACTTCAAATTATGGGATACAAGATATCAAGCTCGACAGTCTACAAATACATGCACGAACTGGATCTGCCTGTCAAGACAAAAAAAATCAAAGGAAATCCTGCATATCAAATACCTACAAGGAACCTTAGCGAGCATTGAATTTTATCAACGGAAATGTTCTTTTAATAAAATCAATATCAAGTCTGCAATACATGCCAAAGCTCACAGAATACTCTTGGTAAAGATTTTCATGGATATTCGGATTTAGTGTGATTATATCCAAGGCAAATATATTGATTAACATAAATTAATAATTACGTATTTACATCTGTTAAACTGTTCAATATCTGCATCATAATACTTCTAAAAATTACTGTTTATGTAAATTTACAATGACAATTAAGTTACAGAATATAGTCTATACTAGACGCAAATTCAAGGAATCACTATATTTTTTACTATGAAAAATGCTTATTTATATGTCAGAGTAAGTACTGACGAACAAAAAAGAAAAGGCTACTCCTTGCCTGAGCAGGAGGAAAGATTATTGAAATATTGTAAATATTACGATATAAAAGTCAAAGGAATCTATCGAGAAGATTTCTCCGCGAAGAATTTTAATAGACCCGAATGGAACAGATTATTTTCAGAAATTAAAAAGAAATCATCAGGAGACGACAAAAACATATTATTTATCAAGTGGGATCGATTCAGCCGCAATATTGAGTATGCTTATGAAATGATTGGCAAGCTTAGAAAATATAAAACAACAGCAAGGGCTATTGATCAACCACTTGATTTTTCTGTGCCGGAAAGTACAGTTATGCTGGCTGTATATCTAGCTGTTCCGGAAGCAGAAAACACCCGGAGAGCTCAAAACACTTCAAACGGCATTCGACGAGCTAAGCTGATGGGAAGATATCCTAACAAGGCACCATTAGGTTTTATCAATTTAACATCAATGGATGGTAAAAAAGGTATAGCTCCTAAAGAGCCTGAAGCTGATATCATAAAATGGGCTTTTTATCAAGTTGCCAAGAATGATCATAGAATAACTGAAATCATAAAAACAGCTAATAATAAAGGATTAATTTGTTCAAGATCACACTTTTTCAGGATTTTGCACAATCCAGTTTATTGCGGACTTATACCGGTCAAACTTGAATCTAGCGAGGAGCAAGTGGTAAAAGGATTACACGAACCATTGATATCTGAAACTTTGTTTAATCAGGTTCAGTCTGTTATTAATACTAAAAGAAAAACTACTGCTAAAAGAAATGATTTACAATCAACATTTTTTCTCAGAGGTTTTTTAACATGTCCTGTCTGTAATCGAAAACTTAGCGGAAGTATCTCAAAAGGAAGATCAAAAAATTATCCATATTATCATTGTCATAATGGCTGTAGAACAAGGATAAATGCTTTCTTTCTCAATGATTGTTATCAAAATAAACTCCAACAATTGATACTCTCAAATAATGCTATTGAATTATTTAAAAAAATTTTAGAAGAGCAGAATATAAACACACAAAAAGCAAGTTACTTATACACCCAAAAAGTATTAGCGAGGAAAATAAAAGAAGAGGGGATAACCCTTTCTCAAGGCAGAAAACTATTTATAGCCGGAATATTAAAAATTGATGATTACAATGAATTAAAAAAAGAGACTCAAGTCAGCACCAAAAATCTTAAAAAGGAAGCACATGATATTGCTGTTAAATTAAAAGCTATTGATAGAAAAAATCAAATCGAAGAAAAAGCATTAGTTGAAATTTTTAAGAGATTTTCTGAATTTGAGACATCCGATAAAAGACATCTAGTAAATCTTATTCCACCAACCGACATTAATTTTAAAACAGGTGACCTATCTTTAGATTTAAATCAAGCGCTTTTAAAAATTTTATCAAAAAAAGTAACCAAAAAAAGTAGAAAAAATGAATTTCATTGAGAAGAATGTTTCAGTAGAAAAAGCCGTTATTATTCTTTCCAAGAACGGCATTCAGATAGATGAGAAGGAGGCGAAAATTATTTTGGAACTGCTATATTTAGTGTCAAAAAATTACGACAAACCAAAAGAGAGAAAAACTCTATATCCTTAACGGGATTTCGAATCATAGTTCAGCTTCGATTAAATCTCTAATAAAGCCACTATTAGACTGTTTATCTCAAACAGACTAAGAATTCCTTGTGAAAAATTCGTACCGTAAAATATTACGCTGTAAAGACTTGAAAAACCTCATATTCGTATAAAAAAAAATGAGACAACTATTGACTAATTGTCTCATTAAGTGATTAGAAGGAGTGAATTCTAACCTTTTGCTCGAAGATCTAAAAATATTAGTCGACTCTTTTGAAGATGTTTTATAATGCATAAGCTAGTAAAACTAAGTAATGCTTAATATTTAATTTTATAATTCTCTCTAGGCAATTTTCTTCCTTATAATGCATGTAGAGTCGAAAGTAAAAAAGGTTTTTGGATTATGCTCATGCTAATATTTAATTGCAAAATCAGGAATGAAATGCCTAACACTCTGTGAATAATCCACTAATGATTATACAAAGCTAAGATTAAGAAAAGGTTTACATAATAACATTAGCAGAACTCATTTTTCTTTAGTACTTATGCATAATATAAGGAGTTGAATTTAAATATTTTACAGCAAAATACCATAATAATATACTTTCAATACTTTCTCATTATACCTCAACTCTTATAGCATTATAAATAGTACAAACCTAGAAAAATAATGTCACAGCAAAATAACGCGCTTTTGCAACTGTAAACATTATTTTTTCTTTTATATATCGTTGACATGGAAACTAAAATAGAAATGCTCAAGACTTTAGCTGAAGTCCGCAATTGGTTTGGAATATCTTGTACTGAACCTACATGCGAAGATTTTATGCTTCAGGAAATAGACATGTTAAATCAAAATAAACTGCTTAAAGCATCTAATTCTTATAAAGCAAATTTCTTTACTATATTTATAATTTATGAGGGCAGTGCAACTCACCTTTATAACAATATGGAGATGAAATTGGAGTCGTCAAGTATCTTTATAACAACTCCTGGATATTTTCGAAATTATAAAATAAACCATATCTCTAAGGCTTATTTTATCTGCTTTACCGAAAATTTCATTGTTAACTATTGTATTCCTGATATTTACAAGAAATTCCCTTTCTTATTATCAGACTCTTTTATGTACACCATCGCCGATTTTGAAAATTATCAAATAGTAAAAAGCAATATAGATCAGATTAAACAAGAAACAAAAAGAGAATATCAAAATATGATTCTTATTGGCAATATGTTAGAATTTCTGCTTATAAAAGTCAGCGAGCTTTTTCAAAATCAATCAAATCCTATTCTAAATAAAAATATCAATTCAAACGTAGTTAACAGATTCTATCAAGATTTAGATGAGCACTTTGATGAAGTATTAAGTGGTAAAATGCCTAAGCAATTAAAAGGTAGTGATTTTGCTGCATTACAATTTTTAAATGAAGATTATTTTTGCAGAATAATAAAAACAAAAACAGGTAGGACTCCAGCTACATGGATTAACAGCAGGCTTTTAGCCGAGGCCAAAACCTTACTAATTGAAACATCAACATCCATTACAGAGATCGGTCGCTTATTTCAATTTACAAACTATCGTTCTTTTAGCCGTTATTTTAAAAAACAGACTACTATGACTCCTAATGAATATAGAAAAAAACTACAGTCACAAGCAAATCTTTGAATATTATAAATTAATGCCAGTTTTAACGTATAATAGACATAAGCCTTTACTATATCTTTGAATATTGTACGTTTCCAGATTTGCCAGTTGACTTTCCATAACCAAATATTTATAACTATGATAATGCAACCAAGCAACCTCAGCACATATAAAGATCAGATTGAGTTTTTAAAGCTTTCTTATCATGATTATATTGATAACGATGAATTTTCAATTGTAAAAGTACATGAATGGGATTTGACTTTTCCATTTAACTCTCCAACTTTCAGGTCAGATTATTACAGCTTCACCATTGTAACTAATGCAAATGGGAGCTTTACTGTGGGAGACGATAAGTTTGAACTGCATCCCAATCATGTGGTATTAGCCTGTCCTGATTCTTATTTTAAAATCCATTGGACAGATATGGAAAAAGTTTACAATATAGCATTCAAGAAATCTTTCATTTTGAAACACTTTCCGGGTGGGATTGATAATATTATGGAATTCAATACTAAGAACGGCTACTGCTGCTGTCTCACAGAAGAAACCATGAATTATTTTGAACAGACCTGTCTTGAAATGCATAAAATAGCAACCTCAGAGTTATGTTTCAAGAATGATTTAATGGCAAACATGGCATTAAATCTTTTATTTTTACTGCAGCTGGAAAAGGAGAATGAAACAGATGTGAAAATAAATGCTGCAAAAAACAATAAAATTTTCGTCGATTTTCGCCAAAATATTGAAAATAATTTCAATGAACTTGCTCAAGGCAAATGCATTTCCGTGATGCGTATCAAAGAACACGCCCGAATGCTGAATTTAGATGAGAACTATTTATCCAAAACTATAAGCGCTATCACAAAAAAAACGGTAAATGAATGGGTCAATAAAAAACTCATCGATGAGATTAAGTATCTGCTGAAAAATTCAGAAAAATCAATGAAAGATATTGCTTTTCTTTATGGTTTTAATGATCTGAACTACTTTTACAGCTTTTTCAAAACACAGACCCAATACGCCCCTGGAATCTATAGAAAACTTCATCAGAACACTTAATCAATATATTAATTTCTTCAAAACTAGTAATATGAAATACATTCTAAAAAAATGTTTCAAACTAAAGGAGAATAAATATAATGGATAAGATAATTTTCATATAAGGTAGTAAGCTGTCTATAGCATACTGATGCAGTCAATTTAAGTTTTTTAAGCAATGAGTACAATTAAAAAAAAAGAAACATACGAACTCTATGACAATATAAGGGTAATGGGAATCGATTATTCCGAAGGACATTTGGGTGATGATGATTTTTCGTTAATAATCTCCAAAATACTGCATCCTAAAGAACGGCTTCCATATACTTATTCACTATTTCGTTCTACCCTTTTTACCATCGGAATTGTTATTGATTCCTATGGCTCGATGAAATATGAAGATATGACGGTCGAAATAAGGCCTAATATGTTATTTATGAATAAACCTGGTGATCTGCAGGAATTACATTGGGAAGAAGTAACTGAAACTTACGGTTTATTATTTTCTGAAGATTTTATTCTGAAGTATGCGGGAATCTCGATCTATGAAATGTTTCCTTTTTTATTATTTGAAAGACATCTGCCTTTGCATACCTCTGCAGAATTTCAGCAGGAACTAAGAGCAATCATTATGCTGATTAATCAGGAAATGAAAAAAGACTCCCCCCTGAAGAAAAAATTATGCGCCAACCTTCTGACAAGAATTCTGCTTAAAATCAAACAGGAATTCTGGGTGGGCTATAGTGTGCATAATGCACAGTCTAAAAATTCTGACATTTTAAATGATTTTACACAAAATCTGGAATACCACTATGACCAGTTGTTAAAGGGAAAAGTAAAACAGGTGCTTCATATAAAAGATTATGCCGAAATGCAGCAACTTCATGAAAACTATTTATCTACAATTCTAAAGGAAAAAACTGGTAAAACAGCCGGTCAGTTAATTGCTGAAAAAACCCTTAGTACGGCAAAAATTTTAATTCAGGATTCACAATATACTATGAAAGAAATTGCATTCATGCTAGGATTCAGCTATACCTCCTATTTTAGTATTTTCTTCAAAAAACATACTGGAATGACTCCAGTAGATTATCGTAAACAAAGTTTACTGGACTAATTTCAAAATATTATTTTGATTTTTGAGCCAGTTTTTCTTCCAATTCTTTAATTGTATTTTCCAATTTGGCGATATATTCTTTCTGAGGCTGAAAAGCCATTTCAACATCCTCTTTGGTAAAACGAGGAGTAATATGCTGCGGACAATTCCAATCGTACGCCTGAATCTCAAATAGTATCATTCTCTCTGGCCTGAACTTGTAGTCAGAAGGTTTTAGCGCATTATATAGTTCCTCGTTGTCTTTCAATTCAACAATTTTCGCATGGGCATAAATTTTTAGCCTGGCTTTTTGCGGATAGGACATCAGGAATAAAGCCACTTTATTATTATTAGAAATATTTCCTAACGAAATATATTGTCTGTTTCCTGAAAAATCCACAATACCAATTGTTTTGTCATCAATAACTTTGATAAAACCAATTGGTCCACCCCGATGCTGTATGTATGGATATTCATTCTCACCATAACTGGCCATATAAAAACTGTCTCTTTCGGAAATAAACCCAATTTCATTTTCAGTCAGCCCATCAACTATAGATCTCTTTTCCATATTTTCATACGCTGATCTGCTTCCGTTTTCTTCCTGAAGCTTTTTAATGGCATCCGTAAATGCTAATTTTTGATAATTCATAATCGATAATTTTTACACAGTTAAAAATTCTTAGCGTTTTTAAAGAATAATAATTTTGATGGTTTGATCCGAGTTCGATTCCTGGCGAATCAAAAAGATTTTTTTTAAATTTTTCTTCGGCTAATGATATAATGGTCAATCGAATACTTGCCTGCGCCGGTAAAGCAAATCAGTAAAAAACAAAGGCTGTACATTAAAGGAGTATCTTTTACCATTATCGGATCATTAAAATGTACTACAAAATAACCTGTCAGCGTAACGGCTAAAATAGGCAGAGTTGCAAAACGGGTCATAAAACCTGCTATGATAAAAATTGGCATAACAAGATTAGCGGCCGTCGCAAAAACTTGATTGAAAACATCAGGCAATCCCAAAGGATTTGGAACTACTTCTGCCAATTCAGTTCCTACACCTATTTTCTTTAGTCCATGTGCAAAAATAAGTTCCAATGAAACGGCAATCCTAAAAAAGAACAAAACAAAGTTATTCAATCTGGTTCCAACATTTGAATATAGCAGTGAAAAAAAAATACTTATCATGGTTTTCATTTTTATATTAAATTTTAATTTTATTGGCCTAGTTAAGTACATTCTCCAAATTATCAATTCAGAGGTTGTCTTATTGAAGGCCAATAAATTAAACTATTGATTTATGCAATAAATTAGTGTTTAAGCATTGCTCTGCTGTATTGGACTCCAATTCCATAAGAACCGCCAAATCTTTGGACTAAGTCTGTAACAGCTGTATACGTTTCCGATCTTCCCCAGTCGCGCTGCAATTCTAATAAATATTGCATTGATGTAATTGGTCTTGCTCCAGCCTGAACCATACGGGTTACAGCCTGATTGTGTGCTTCGTCTGTTACATCTCCACTTGCGTCAGTGATTATGTAAACGGTGTAGCCGTCATTGATGGCTGATAATGCAGGACCTACAATACAGACAGAAGTCCATAAACCTCCCATTACAATCGTTTTATTTCCTTTACTGACTACCTCTTTGTAGGCATTCGCATCTTCCCAGAAATTCATCGTACTTCTGTCAAAATATTTGGTGCTTGATTTAGGATAAAATTCCTGAACTTCAGGAAAAACAGGACCGCTAAAAGATGCTTCAGCTACCGTTGTAATTACTGTAGGCACCTTAAAAATCTTAGATGCTCCGGCAACCATTCCTGTATTAGTTCGTAGTTGATCTACAGGAATATTACCTACTGCAAACGCCATTTGGCCTTCATGATCTACTAAAACCAGTGTGTGATTTTTAGGTGTTAGCAATTGCGGACTTGGTTTTTGTGCAAATGCAGTTAGAGATGACAATACAACTGCTGCTGTTAAGAGTAACTTTTTCATAATAGTTGAGATTTATTGATTAATTGAATTGATAGATAATTTCTTGGACAGATTTAAAGTATTGCAAATCACCAATGAATACTGTTATTTATTTTTTTTACTCAAAAAATTTATAATCAGCTTTGAAACTTCTGGGTAATGTTCTTCTAAGGCAAAATGACCTCCGTTTACGAAATGAATTTCTGCACTTGGATTATCTTTCTTATAAGCATTTGCTCCTGTTGAGGTAAAAAACTGATCATTTTTACCCCAAATGACCAGCATAGGCGGCTGATATTTAGCAAAATACTGATGCCATTTTTCATAAAGAGCGATATTAGATCCGTAATCGCGAAAAAGTGCCAGCTGTATCGCATCATTTCCTGCTCTGTCTAAATAGTACTGATCAACTATATAGCTTTCTGGCGCTACGTTTTCAGGATTTTCTGCGCCTGTTAGGTACTGCCATTTTGTAGCATCAAGGGTTAGGAAAAAACGTGCTGCCTTTTCTGTTTCAGTATTTTGATTTTCGATGTATGCTGTAAGAGGTTTTAAAATTTCTCCTAAGCCTTCAACATAAGAATTTGCATTTTGAATTATGAACGATTGAATGAGTTCAGGTCGTCTCGTTGCTATCCTCAAACCCACAGGTCCTCCATAATCCTGAATATAAAAACTCGCTTTTTTAATTTTAAGTTTATCTATAAAGTGCTCTATCGTAACTGATAAATTGTCAAATGTATATTGATACTTCTCTGGAGTTGGAGCACTGCTTTGTCCGAAACCAGGATAATCAGGAGCAATAACGTGATAATTACCAGCCAGCTCGGTAATCAGGTTTCGATACATATGAGAAGAAGACGGAAACCCGTGCAATAGGATAATTGTAGGTTTTGTTATTTCGCCCGCTTCACGGTAAAATATATTTAAACCGTCAACAAGTACCGTTTTATATTGAACAGGATAGTAGGTAATATTATTTTTTACCTTTCCATTTTGCTCCGCAGAAAACTTTGCATACAACTTAAATTGATTGACACTCACTATCGTCAGCATCAATAGGATAGTTTTTATTTTCATTTTATGATATTAATTTAGACACGTTTAATTGTGGCTTACCGCTGTCTTATTTTTGATAACCTCCATAAAAGTTGACTGGTGACCAATCAGGAATTGCTTTTTCTGATGCAGGTCCCAATTTTGAAAACTCCTTATCTCCAAAGACTACATTTCCTCCTACTACTGTTAATACAGCTGATAAATCTTTTATTTGGCTTTCTTCAATAGTGAAATAATCGTCAGACAGAAGGATAAAATCAGCAAACATTCCTTTTTCTAAAGTCCCTTTCACGTTTTCTTCTTTAGATATCCAGGCACTGCCTTTGGTATATAAGAATAAAGCTTCTTGGCGGCTAAGCAGGTTATCAGGAGCGCTTAATTGCATTCCTCCCACAGTTTTACCAGAAACCATCCAGTATAAGGCAGGCCACGGATTATAACTGGCAACTCTTGTTCCGTCGGTTCCTGCTCCTACAGGAATTCCCATTTGGATCATTAATTTTAAAGGCGGTGCATATTTGGCTTTAGCTGCTCCGTATCTTTCAACAAAATATTCCCCTGCGTAAGCCATTCTAGATTGAATGGCAATTCCTCCGTTAAGTGCTTTTATTCTTTTCAGCTGTGGTTCTGTAACCGTTTCTGCGTGATCAAACAGCCATCTTTCCTTTGCTAATTTTCCATTAGTTTCTTTATTGACTTCTTCAATAACATCTAATAAATTAGCAATGGTTTCACCATAAGTGGCATGAATTCTAAACGGCCAGCCACTATCGACATGCAGGCGGATCACTTTCTTAATATCATTTCTCCACGATGGCCTATCTTCAAGCATAGGCTGCGGCGCCAAGAAATTTTCAAAATCACCTGCACTCCATGTCAGGAATTCTCCTCCTCCTTCTAATTCGTATCCGTGTTCCAAATGAATTTCTCCATTGAGACCTACTTTATTTGATTTTATCCAATTTTGAAACTCTTCGAATTCATTTCCTTTATTTTGAGGAAATAAATAATAAGATAATCTTATTGGCATTTTTCCCTGATCTGCAAGTTTTTTTGTAGCACCATAATCTTTCGGAAATACATGCCCTCCACCTCCGGCATCGATACCGCTGGTGATACCAAAGCGATTCAATTCTCTATAAAATTGTCTGGTTGAATTAGACATTTGCTCTTCAGTCATAGGAGGCAGTGCTCCAATACCGGCATAGAGTATTGTCGGATTTGGTTCTGCGAGAAAGACTCCTGTCAATTTACCATCTGGCCCCTTTTCATATGAGCTTCCTTCGGGCGGTTTCGTATTTTCGTCAATTTTAAGTGCTTTTAAACCGCTTTTATTCATCCAAGCTCTACTGTAAAGAAATAATACAAAGGCGGGAACATCACCTGTTGCCTCATTAATTTCCTGAACAGTGGGGAATCTTTTTTCTTCAAATTGAAAAGGACTCCATCCTCCTATAACACGTACCCACTGCCCTTTTGGAGTTCTTGCTGCCTGTTCTTTTAGCATTTGCAATGCTTTTTTTAAAGACTTGACACCATCCCATCTTAATTCGGCATTATAAAAACGTCCGCCTCTAGTGAGATGCAAATGAGAGTCATTCAGTCCCGGAATTACCGTTCTTCCATTCGCATCAATAACTTTTGTTGGTTCTCCTTTTAGTTTTAGCATTTCTTCATTCGTTCCAAATGCTAACACTTTTCCTTTACTGACCGCTATCGCTTCAGCAATTGTTCCGTTCTTATCCATAATGGCTATTTTGCCATTGGTCACAATTAAATCTGCTGCAACCACATTTTCTTTTTTCTCCTTTTGACACGAAAGAAATAGTATTATGATCAATACTGAATATAAAATTTTTCTCATTTTGCTTTTTTTAATATTATGATGAGTGTAGAGAAGCTTTAATAATAACATCAGCTACCGCTTCAGGTTGAGATATATAAATGGCGTGGCTTCCCTTTACGTAAGTAGCAGCTGTTTTGGATCGTTTGTACATTGCTTCCTGAATTTCGGGCGGAATACTTTTGTCCTCGGTCGCAATTACAGCATAAGAAGGTTTGGATTTCCAGGCTGCTTTTTTAATTGATGTCACAAAACCTTTAGCATAAAAAGCACCTTGCGAAGCATACATGAAATCCGCATCTTCTGCATTTATATCAGCACATATTCCCATATGATATTTATCCTTATCATAATAAATAATACCATTTTGATCGGCAGGCAAAACTCCGTTCTCTGCTGCTGGAGGAGCAGTCTGCAGCCATTGTAGAGCTGTTTCGTCATCTCCAGGCTGAAATGCCGCTATATAAACTAGCCTTGCCACATTCTGATGATTACCAGCCTCAGTAATGATTGCTCCGCCATAAGAATGTCCCACTAGAACAGCACTTTGACCAATTTTGTCCAAAGCAATATTTACTGCTTGAACACCATCTTCTAAGGATGTTAATGGATTATGCACCACTGTTACATTATATCCGTTAGCTTTAAGGATGTCATATACACCTCGCCATCCCGAACCATCTGTAAATGCACCATGAACAAGGACTATACTTTTGATTATATTCATATTGTTCTATTTTAAATATTCAAACACTTGTTTTTTTGCAGTTTTAAAGCTTAGAAATATTATGACAGCTTTTTAGTTAGAAAATTTTGAGGGTTATTAAAGCTTCACAAACAGGCTTTATATTATTGTTGAAGCAAAATTACATCCTATGAGGAGCTACATTTCTGTGAATAATTCACTATAAATTATAAAAAACTAAGATTTGAAAAACTTTGATGCTTAATCTCATTGAAAACAATCTGAAAGACTGATAAATGCGTTATAAAAAACTTCCGCTAATGATTAATGCAACTAGCAGAAGTTGATCGTTACTGCAATTTATTTTGCTTCTTCATTTAAAATGGAAGCCACCACAGCCGGTTGCGAAAAGAAAGGAGTGTGGCTGGTTGGCAAAGAATAGGTTCTGGTTACATTTGCACCTTTTGCCATACTTTTTTGCAATGTTAGTCCTATCGCATGATCATATTCTGTAAAAATATATACCTTATTGATCTTTCCAAAATTAGCCGCTGTTAGTGCAACCGGCGTTGCTAAAGGCCCCAATGGTTCTGGCTTAAAGTTAGCAACTAGTCTTTCTGCTGTTTTACTTGGTGCATCTGCTGCGAAGAAATCCAAAATACCATTTTTAGCAATTCCAACTACTCCAGCTTTTTCATCTGGCTGTATGTACTGACCAATGTGAGTTTCCTTATCTGCGCCTGAAATAGAGAAAAGACTTTCTCCATTATTTGGAAGAAATGCGCAAAGGTAAATCAGTTTTTTAATTTGTCCCGGAATTTGCTCCGCGGTCTCACTCACCACCATTCCTCCAAAACTATGACCAACAAGAGTTACATTTTTTCTTGTACCGATCGCTTTTTTGACCGTGTCAACATATCCTTGTAATGTTAGGGATGAGACAGGTGTCTGGTCATCTCCATGCCCTGGCAGATTTACTAATATTACTTCATTGCCACTTTTTTTAAGTGTTGCTTCAACATCCTTAAAATCCTTAGCCGATGACCATGCACCATGTACAATAACAATAGTGCTTGAATTTGCTGTACTCGCTTGAAGTGGCGTCCCGATAGCAGTCATTAAAATAATTGCTGCTGCTGTAATTGATTTTCTCATTTTTTAAAATTTTTATAGTTAAATTAAATGCTCATTTATTGGTAATTTCTATATGCATTGACCCATTTATTCAATTAACGCTCTATGGCTATCAATTAAAAAATGATATGTAATTGCATTAGTAGAACTTGTATTTATAAGATTAAAGTCAAAGTAGCGGCTGTAAATAACATGTCTTTGCCATTACTGACATCCTTAATAAAATTGCCGCTTTTAAACCATGTTCCTTCAATGGTAAAAATCAGGTATTTATTAAATTCATAATTGAATGAAGCCCCAAGCTGATTTCCTATTTTTTTTGAAGGTGAACCTGAACTTTCAAATAATACCGAAACATTGGGCTGGTATATCGCATCACTTGATGAAGCTCTCCAAAACACATCATAATCCATATTAAAAAATAGTTTTCGTGTTAACTGGCATTCCAGAAATGGATGCACATCAATTAAATTGGAAGGTCCGATTAAGGAAGCCAAACCAAAGTAAGCTCCTCTTGGAAAAAGTGGATTAAATGTTTCTAGTGATTTATCTGTTTGAACGCTGTCGCCAGATATATATTCTGCTTTTAAACCTATTTTCTGTATCGATTTTTTTATAGTGCAACTAAAATAATTATTGACTGAAAATGTCCATGCCTTAATATTTTTCTTTTCAAATCTTCCAAATTGATAAGCTCCTTCCATATCATAAAACCAATTGGAATGATTCCCAAAAATTCGAAAACCCGCAGTATTTCTATTTTCCGATCCTGAAAATGTATTGAATGTGCTTTTAGATTTTTGAAGATTAAGAACATATATTTCCAGGTTATTTAAATATTTAATTTCTCTCACAACCGCATAGGAACCGAAGAGTTTAGTATCGTCGTCAATTTTATCGTTGAAATTTCCAAATCTATTTTTCACATGATAACTATAAAAGGCATCTGCTGAAAAATTCTTGCTGTTAAACATGACTTTTACAGCATCAAATGCCTGTCTGCTGTTTGGCCCTTCCCGCACTGAAATCAATCTTTGCGATCCATAATAAAATTCCTGCCGCCCTACCCTAAATCTTAGCTTTCTCCAATTAATATCAATAAACAGTTGATGGAGATCCAAAGGATTTTCTTCAATCGGATTTGGATTTTCTCTGCTGATTGCAACACTGCTTTGCAGCTGACTAAATAATCGAAATGAATTTCCTATTTTTAAATCACCATAAAAAAGAGTTCTGTTAAGTAGAAAACCATTAGTATCCTTCAAACTCTCATCCCAATTCTCATTTTCAAAACATTGATACTGCGTTCTATTTTCGGCTCCAAAAAAAAGAAATGATTGAGGGTTTTTCGATATTTTAATTTGTTTGGTTTTGTAGTATAAACTTTGATTTGTACTGTCAATTGAAATGACATCATTATACCGTAAAAACTTAAACTCATTTATCTGCTGCGAATGCAAAACGGAATGGAATGCTGCCATAATAAGAAAATATTTTTTCACTCTTTTTAATTTATTTTAATCAGCATACAGTAGCCTAAAACCCTATTCAATTCCGAACATTAGAAATTACATATCAATCAGTTACAAATTTCTTCTCATAAAAAATCTGTCCGTTGCAAATTTACCGCCTCCCAAAATGAGCAATGCAAGCGCCATTCCGATCCATAGAATAAAATATTCATAACCTTCACCTTTTAGCATTCCAAACCAATTCATGAAGAATCCGTTTTTAAAATGTGTTGTAACGATCATACCAACCGGAAGAATTACATATGCCAATGCGATAACTCTTGTAACCAATCCGCTTATTAATGCAATTGCCCCGACTGTTTCAAGCATAATTACTAAAAAGCCCATAATCCAGGGCATTCCCACAGATTCTGTGAAGAAAAGCATCGTTTTAGAAAATCCGAAGCCGCCAAACCATCCTAATAATTTTTGCATGCCATGCATCAATACAACAGACCCCAGCAGCAGTCTTAAAATTAAAGGCGCATAAGATTCGCTTGTTTCAAATAATTTATTTTTCATACTATTTTCATTTATTTAAAATTCAGGTTTGATAGCTATTTTAAAACTAAAGAATGCTGTTATTCGTGATTTAATATTTCTCAAAGCCAAAAACGAAGATTGAGTCTTTATTTTTAACAGATTAGTATTCTGCTCCTCTTGTATTCTTCCTCCTAATAGAAATGAACCACCAGAAAAAACAGAATTTTCTATACCCGATAAATTTTCAGTTTCACGTTCTAATGAAACAATGCAATGGCCATCTTCTGAAATCTGGAAATTGTAATCGTAATTTTCAATCACTTTTCTAAGTATAACATTCTTAGCTTCCTCTGAATTGGACTGAATTGCAACTTTCTCATTATTTTCTGGATGAATGCCTGCTGACAAGTCTTGCCCAAACTCATTTTCCAAAGACCTATAGTTTATCGTGAAATCCATATCTACTGTTTTTTATTTCTTTTATTTAGTTTCTACAAACATCTATCGCATTTGCAGTTTCTGAATCATTGCTGCATTCAAGTTGTCACTATAAGCGCCATAAGCATCTACGAGCAGTCCTTTGATACCACTTTGAGTTCTTATGGCATAGAGTATTGATGAATCATCAGGATTCGAGTCGCCTTCAAATCGATAAAAGGCGTCGACATGGAATTCACTTGCTTCAAATGTTTGGTTTAGCGTTTTACAGTTTAATGTCGAATTACTGAGATTAAAATCAAACGTATATCCTTCAGCCTGTTTTGTGTTAATTGCTTCTGTGAGTGTATCGTAATTTGTCATTTTCTTTAGTTAATTTTAGTTGGTTAGTACTTGCAGATAATCCTATTTTATTCTGTTCTGCTTTTTATCTAAATCTGTAAAAATTCATTGCTATAAATTTGTAATCAACAGATTTCCTTTTCGTTATAACAAAACTAATTCGAAACACGGCTTCAAATCCTATGGAAAAGTTGTGAAGAATTATAAATATTAAAGATTTCATCAAACACTATAAATTTTGTGTCTAAAATTATTTTTTTTGAATTTGAAATAAAATATTTAATTTTGTGTTAAATACTACAGAAATAAAATGCGAGGCAGACCAGCAATATTTAACGAAGAAGAACTTTTAAAAAAAGCCCAGATTCTGTTTTGGGAAAAAGGCTTCACTCCCACTTCACTTGAAGATCTTTTGGAGGCGATGCAAATTGGAAGCGGCAGTTTTTACAACACCTTTAAAGGAGGAAAAAAAGAACTTTTCTCTAAAGCACTTCAATTGCGACGAAATGATTTAAATGATTTCAAGCAGCAGCTTATGGAGAGTGAGTCGCCTATCGATCTGATAAAAGATTTTTTCCGATCTCTTGCCGAAGCTGAAACAAACAGCCATTTAATGGGATGTCTGATTGTTAATACTATCATCGAAATGAGTTTTGTTGACCAGAAATTTCAGGATGATGCCTTAAATGTCTTAAAAGAAATGGAACAGATGTACACTTGGGCTATTGAAAAGGCACAGAAAGAAGGCAGATTGCAAAATAAAACCCAGCCAGAAATTCTGGCGAGATATCTAGTCACATTTTGGAGCGGACTAAATGTGTTAAGGAGAATGTATCCGGACAATGCAATACTCAAAACTCAAATAGAAATGCAGCTTAGCATAATCAGCTAAGCTTTTTTTTATCCATTTTTGTGTCATTCAATACAAAATTAAATTTTAAACACTTTCAAGCATATATTACTGATTATTAATTTAAAACAACATTCATGATTATTTACAGCAGATTTATTTTACTGACTTTTACAATGCTTTTTTTAAACGCCTGCAATACGAAAGAGAGTCAGCCTCAAAACCTAAATGCAGAACAGAACGCTTATTTTATGGACAGTTCCAAAGGCATAAAAACAGGTGGTATTAAGGTGGTAGAAATTAATACTCCAAAAGGAAAATTTAAAGTATGGACAAAAACTGTCGGGAATAACCCAAAAATTAAAGTGCTTCTCCTTAACGGAGGTCCTGGAGCTACGCATGAATATTTTGAGTGCATGGAGAGTTTCCTGCCTGCCGAAGGAATCGAATTTATTTATTATGACCAGCTGGGTACCGGTAATTCTGAGAACCCAAATGATCCGTCATTTTGGGATTTGCCGCGATTTGTTGACGAGGTTGAGCAGGTTCGCAAAGCTTTAAATCTTGACAAAGACAATTTTTATCTGTTAGGACATTCCTGGGGTGGCATACTGGCAGCTGAATACGCCTTAAAATATCAGGAACATTTAAAAGGTTTAATTATTTCTAATATGATGATGAGCGCCATTGATTACAGCAATTACTTTAAAGTTCTTGCTGAACAAATGAATCCAGATGTTTTGTCGCAGTTAAGAGAAATTGAAAAAAATAAAGATTACAAAAATCCAAAATATATGGAATTGCTGGTTCCAAATTTCTATGCAAAACATATTATTAGAATGGACATTAATTCTTGGCCTGAACCGCTTAGCCGCTCGTTTGCAAAAATCAATGAATCACTATATGTTACAATGCAGGGACCGAGCGAATTTGGTATTTCGGGTAAACTAGAAAAATGGGATATCAAAAATCAAATTTCTAAAATCGCCGTGCCTACATTATCTATTGGTGCTAAATACGACACCATGGATCCAAAGCATATGCAATGGATTGCCTCAGAAGTCCAAAACGGAACTTACCTGTACTGTGATAAAGGAAGTCATATGAGCATGTACGATGATCAGCAAACGTACATGAAAGGTCTTATTAAGTTTATAAAAGATACTGACAAGGCATCACAAAAGTTATAAAGAAGCTTGATATTATTTACCGCACATACATTTAAAATGATAAATATTAAAAACCTAAAATTAATGTTGTTCTTCGTTGCTTTGAATACTACGATTTACAGCCAAAACAAAGCAGATCGAACCATCAAAACCTTTACTTTAAAAGGAAGTGTAAATGGAGATTTCACGGATAGTTTTGCGTATTTATATTACGGAGATATTCAGGATAGTGTAAAAATTGAAAACAAACAATTTGAATTTAAAGGTTCTGTAAAAGATACAGTTGTAGCAAAAATATATTTGCCTTCTGCTGCCAATGCTCCACAATTCTATCTGGAAAATAATTCTATAACTATTAATATTAGTGTTGATAAAGCTCTTAAAGATGGAAAATCTATACAAACTATGCATATCGATACCGTTATAGGATCCTACTCTTCGCAATTACAAAGAGAATACTTAAATTTTTATAAGTCGAATTCAGGTAAAAAAGATTTTAGCAGTTTATTGTATTCAAAATTAACCGCTTTTTTTAGTAAACATCGTTCGCATCCTTTCAGCGGGGCAATACTGGCAGAACTTGCATTGATAAATCCGATATTAGATAAGCAACAACTAACTTCACTATATTCAATTTTAGATATTTTCAGACAAGACAATCAATACCTTCAGCTATATAAAAGAGGAATTGAGAAATTTGATACTTACGCTGTTGGAAAAACTTTTTTGGACTTTAAACTTCCCGATCAGAATGGCAATTTGGTTGGACTTCAAAATTATAAAGGCAAAATTGTACTTATTGATTTTTGGGCTTCGTGGTGCGCGCCCTGCAGGAAAAAAAATCCAGAACTTATTGGTTTGAAACAGCAGTTCGCATCTCAAGATTTTGAAATAATTGGAATTTCAAGGGATAAAAATAAAAAACAGTGGACTGATGCGATAGCAAAAGATCATTTAACCTGGACTAATTTACTGGATCAAGACCAAAAAATGGAAAATACTATGGGAATAGAAAACATCCCTTACAATTATCTACTTGATGAAAAAGGCATTATCATGGGGGTTAATCTTACCGCAGATGAAATCAGACAAAAAGTATCTAACTCCATAAAAAAGAAAAGTTAAAGATATTTGCCAATAGTAAAAAACAAGCTCAGTTTATAAATGTTAAAACCTCCAAAAAATCTTTTAAAATAAAGTAAGATGATTTATTTTATTTACAATTCCTGAATCTGTCTAATCATCTGGTTTGTAAATCCCCATTCGTTATCGTACCATGCCATAACTTTTACAAGATCTCCGTCGACCACTCGGGTCATTTCTAGATCTACAGTTGCAGCAAACGTACTTTTTATCATATCTGAAGAAACCAACGGTTCGTCGCTTACATCTACGACTTTTTTGTATCTATCGGTTTGGGCTTCCTCTGTTAGAATAGCATTTATTTCTTCAACAGATGTTGGGCGTTCTGTAACAAAAGTAATATCTGAAATAGAACCAATTGGCACTGGCACCCTTACCGCAATACCATCAAATTTTCCCGCATATTCAGGAAGTGCTTTTGTAACTGCAATTGCCGCTCCTGTCGCTGCCGGTGCCGAATTTATTGCTGCGCCACGCCCCATACGAGGTTCTTTTTTTGATGGTGCATCTACCAATGTCTGAGATGCTGTATAAGCATGTGTCGTATTAAGAATTGCTTTTTTAATACCAATTCTTCTTCCGATTATTTCTATAATTGGTCCAATATTATTGGTTGTACAGCTGGCACAAGAAAATATTGATACTTTTCCTTCTTCTGTATTTACGCCGTGCACAATTGTTGGAGTATCTTTTGTAGGACCTGAAATCACTACAAACTTAGCCCCCGCTGCAATGTGCTTTTCTGCATCTGGTTTATTGGTAAAAAAACCTGTACTTTCGATGGCAACGTCAACATTTAATTCTTTCCAAGGCAATTCTGCTGGGTCTTTTATTGCTGTATAACGAATTGATTTTCCGTCAACCACAATTGAATTTCCGTCTATACTTACCTTTTTTTCAAATCTGCCGTAGATACTATCGTATTTTAAAAGATAAACTGCATTTTCTATGCTCATTAAATCATTGATCCCCACTACTTCGAGCTCAGGGGTTTCTAGAATAATTTTAAGAGCAGCTCTTCCGATTCGGCCAAAGCCATTGATTGCTACTTTTTTCATTTCCAAATTTTAATAGTTCTTAATGTTTTTTTATGATTGAGATTAAAGATAGGTATTTTCTGAGTACAACACCATAACTACCTCATTACAAAATATTTATATTTTATTTTTGAATTAACAATTTACAAATCAAACGAAAGCCATTAGGTAGTAAAAAAATAAACTGCTATTATACCTCCGACAAAAATTATTAATTTTCTAACTAGTTCCTGATTCATATGTCTTGAAAATACAGCTCCATAATAACCGCCGATAATTCCTCCAATAGTCAGCACAATGGTTATTTTCCAATCTATTAAACCTGAAAATACAAAGCATAACGCTGCAATTCCATTGTTTACAGTAACCATCAATACTTTTAATCCATTCATTTCATTTAAATCTTTCATACCATAAAGGGTAAAAAGAGTAAGAATCATAATTCCTATGCCTGCATTAAAATATCCGCCGTAAAAATTTATCAAAAATAAGGGTAGCAATTTGCCATGTGAATATTCGAAATGTCCGCTTCCTTTACTAACTTTTTGAAAATAAGCCAATATAGATTTACTAAAAGCAAATGTTCCCCAAGATATCAAGTGAAAATAGGGAACCAGAGACCTAAAAATTTCAGGATCTGTCATGACCATTACAGTTGCACCGCATAATCCGCCGATTCCGCTAATCAGTAAAATAATTTTCAAATCTTTTGACAGAATATGGATGTCGTTTTTAAACGCCTTAACACTGGCAACATTTCCAAACCACATAGATACGCAAGTCATCGCGTTAGCACGAATGGATGAAACTCCGTTTAAAACTAAACTCGGAAAAACAATGAATCCGCCACCTCCGGCAAAAGCATTTACTGCCCCTCCTATAATTGCAGCTATAAATAATAGTCCAAATTGAAGATAATTTTCCATATTTAGTGTTGCTATAGTGAGTTGTAATAATCGATTATTGCTCCAGCAATCTCTACTCCAAATTCTTCTAAGGCAAAGTGACCTGTAGGATAAAAAATAAGCTTTGAATTCGGCAGTTCATTGTGAATCGCAATAGCTCCTTCTTTTAGAAACACTTCATCATTTTCCCCCCAAACGATTAGTGTCGGAAATTGCGATTCTCTCAGTTTATCCTGCCAAGCTTTATAAAATGCGAGATTATTTGCGTAGTCTTTTTTAATAGCCATATGAATTTCTTTTAAACCCGCTCTCTGCATTAAGAATTGATCCAAATGATAGGATTCTGGAGCAATTTTAGAAAAATTGGAAACACCCGTAAGATATTCCCATTTGATGTAATCGAATTCAACAAGCTTTTCCAATTTCAAACGGTTTTCGCTGTTTTCATTGTTAAAAAGCAACATTGCATTTCTAATTCCCTGTCCGAGACCTTCTTCATAAATGTTTCCATTCTGAAAAATAAGCATATCCACTTCTACTCTATTTTTTGAAATTACATGCATCAATATAGGCGCACCATAGTCAAAAAGGTAAAAGCTCGTTTTCTTAATTTTCAGTTTTTCTAAAAATCCTTCTATAATCAGAGCAAAATTTTCGAATGTATAATCAAATTCTTCTTTATCTGGAACAGCGCTAAAACCGAAGGCTGGTAAATCGGGAGCAAGAATATGAAATTGCTCTGAAAGCATCGGAATTACATTCCGAAACATATGCGATGACGATGGATATCCGTGAAGCAGCAAGAGATTTGGTTTTCCCTTAGCTCCTGCTTCTCTGTAAAAAATTTCCGTATCATTTACATTAATGCTTTTATAAGCAACTGCATTGACTTGCTCCTTGATCGATTTATTAGCCATTTCCTTCTTTTAAAATGATTATTTTTTATCTGTTTTTCTGATAAGGAAATCTTTTATAAGTTCTGAAATTTCATCTCCAAAACTTTCCAGTGCAAAATGTCCTGTTGGGAACAAATGAAATTCAAGATTTTTCACGTCTTTTTTGAAAGCTTCAGCACCTACGCCCGGAAAAATATAATCATCTTTTCCGTAAACAATCAGCATTTCTGGATTGTATGTTCTAAAATATTCCTGCCATTCTGGGTATAAAGGCACATTGGTTCTATAATCATAAAAAAGTGCCAACTGAATATCGCCGTTTTCAGGACGTTCCAAGTGTCGTAAATCGACTTCCCAATTGTCTGGAGAAACTACCGAAGTATCCGGCACATTATGAGTATATTGCCATTTTAAACCGTCAGGAGCATGAAAAGTGCTTAATGTAGCGGCTGCTTCTTTATCGTTTCTATCTTTCCATAACGCTCTAAAAGGATCCCAGAAAGTTTCCAATCCTTCTTCGTATGCACATCCATTTTGCACAATCAGCGTTTCTATTTGGTCTGGATTTCTGCTTGCAATTCTAAAACCGACCGGCGCACCGTAATCCATTAGATAAAGACTGAATTTTTTAATTTCCAATTCATCCAATAACGTTTTAACTATGTTGCTAAAATTTTCAAATGTATAATCGAAATCCTTAATTGGTGGCTGCTCACTTCTTCCGTAACCAGGATAATCCGGAGCGATTACATGAAAATCATCAGCAAGATAATTTATCAAATTGCGGAACATGTGTGAAGATGTTGGGTATCCGTGAAGCAATACTAATGTCGGTTTTTGTTTATCTCCAGCTTCTCTGTAGAAAATTTCGACTCCGTTCACTTTTCTTGTGTGGTAACTTGTTTTCATAATTTAATTTATTAGGGTTATTAATTCTCTAGTATTTGTAATTAGATAAATTTTCGTTCACTTTCTTTAATGGGCAGATCGTTAATGCTTGCGTATCTTTTTCTCATTAATCCATCTTCGTCAAATTCCCAATTTTCATTTCCATACGCTCTAAACCATTGTCCGTTTAGATCTCGGTATTCATATTCAAACCTCACGGCGATGCGATTATCAGAATGTGCCCAATATTCCTTTTTCAGTTTATAATCAAGTTCTCGCTCCCACTTGTGAGACAGAAAATCTATAATTTCATCACGGCCGTTTATAAATAAGTGGCGATTTCTCCATTCGCTGTCTATAGTATAAGCCTGCGCAACTCTATGCGGATCGCGGCTGTTCCATCCATCTTCTGCCAGCTGTATTTTCTCTAGGGCTGTTTCTAAAGTAAATGGCGGTATTGGAAATTTTTTCATGGTTAAATTTTTAAAGTTTACTAAGTATTGATGCTTGATTCATCTAGAAAATAATCAACTATAAATGAGTACATTAAAAATCATTTATCTTGTTTTACTAATTATCTGAAGCAAAATTATATTGGTAGAAAGACTTCCTAACTGTGAAAAAATCACTAAAAATTATAATTATCCTAGATTTGAGTTTTTTGCTGATTTTTTGAAGATCTAAAAATGAATCATGCAGAACCTTTTATAATCAATTGATTTTAAAACATTTAAAATTAAATCGTTAAAAAAATCAGATTTGGATATAATTATTCTAATTTTAAAAGAAAAAAAATAATGAATATTCAAATACCTATATTCGATAGTATTAGAGATGTTTATGATTGGACAGGGCTTTCTGCAGAATGTTTGGTATCTGAGGACTTTACGATTCAGCAGGCACCTGAGTGGAGAAATAATGAAATGCTTAAAATGCCCGAAGTTTACAGAGCCAATTTTTTTACTATATTTTTCATAAATGAGGGTACAGCAGGGCACCGCTACAACGAAGAAGTATTGGAATTGGAGACAAACAGTATTTTTGTAACAGCACCGGGACACTATCGCAATTACGCATTAGACAATGTCAAAAATGCGCGTTTTATTTGCTTTACAGAAAAATTTATTAGCAATTACTGTTTCTCCGATATCTACAATGAATATCCTTTTCTTCTCTCTGAAGCTTTTATTTACACAAAATTAGATACATCAGATACAGCAGAAATTCAAGCAATTGTAGCGGAAATCGAAAAAGAGATTGGGGCAAACTCAGTTATACGTCCTTATATAATCGGTAATTTACTTGAGTTTTTGTTATTAAAAATAAAAAGTGTACTTCCTTCTGATCTCAACATTTCTAGTGAGGGAAGCAAAAATTCATTGGTTATCAATGCTTTTTATAAAGACTTGGATAAGTATTTAAGAGAAATTTTGAAAGGTAATAATCCAAAGGAATTGAAGGCAAAAGATTTTGCGGAATTACAATATTTAAACGAAGACTATTTTTCTAAACTAATAAAATCGAAAACAGGCCGAACACCTGCCGCTTGGATTAACAGCAGAATTCTAAGTGAAGCCAAAACACTGCTGACAGAAACGACTTTACCAATAGCAGAAATTGCAACCATTTTTCAGTTTAGCAGCAGCCGATATTTTAATTTATATTTTAAAAAACAAACTACAATGACGCCTTCGAAATATCGCAAAAGTCTTCACTTTAGCTAAAATCTTTAAATTTTATAATTTTATGTCAGAAATGGTACCTGCCTAACATTGTTTTTTTATGCAACTTTGAAAAAAATAAAAGTGCAGTTTCAAGCTTAAGAAATTGTTTATAAGCGAATTACAATGACACCACAGCTGACTACCTTAAGTAAACTTGATGATTGTCTGGCATTTATGAACCTGCCAGACAATTATAGCAATAATACAGATTTTGCTGTTTTAAAATTGCATGAGATGGGTATAATGACTCCTTGCCTGTCCCCTACCTTTCGCCCTTCCTTTTATAATCTCACTATAATAGCAAACGGATTTGGAACTTGCGTGATAGGCAATGAAAAATTTGAACTTCGATCTGGTCAAGTATTTATTTCTCGCCCGGATTCATTTCTTTCGAGCAGCTGGAACGTTATCGGTAAAGTCTACCATATATGTTTCAGTAAGGATTTTGTTTCAGAATATTTACCGGAAGGGATCAATTCTATTATGAACACAGACAAAATGAATGGCTGTACAAAAACGCTGTCAAAAGAAACTATGCTCTACCTCGAGCAGACTTTCATAGAAATTTTTGATGAGAATAATTCTTTTTTGCCTTTCAAAGAAGAGATGCTGGCCAATCTTACGCTATGTCTGCTTTTTACAATACAGCAGCAGGATAAAGAAAGACCGTATATTAAAGCAGAAAAAAACATCTCGATTGTTAATGCTTTTCGCCAAAATCTAGATGATAATTTCAACAATCTGCTGACTGGAAAAAATAGTTTTGTGATGCGTACCAAAGAACACGCAAAGCTTCTGAATTTAAACGAAAACCATCTTTGCAAAATAATCAGTAATTCAACAAATAAAACGATTAATGACTGGATCAACGAAAAATTGGTTGATGAAATTAATTATCTCTTGAAGCATTCAGACAAATCAATCAAAGAAATTGCAGCATTATTTGCTTTTACTGACCTGAATCACTTCTACACCTATTTTAAATCGCAGACATTACATGCCCCAGGCGCTATTAGAAAAGAATTTTTAAATAATAATTCATAAAAACTATAGAAACTATCCGTAAACTGCTCCCTTTTCTTCCTTATGATGACCACATTCTGTAATCTTTATTCAATTATTAAAACATTTAAGTTTTTAGAAAATGGAAAATGATAAAAAGCCAAAATTCACTGATTTTTATGAAACAGTGGAAGTGATGGGAAATGAATTATCGCATGGCCATTTGGGCGATGCCGAATTTTCATTTGTGAACTCCCGTATTCTCCATCGTGATCATACATTTCCATGGAGCACACCTTCATTTCATACTACCTTTTTTTCAATAGGATTTCTTATGGAAGCACATGGAAAAATTACTATAGACAAAGAGCAATATATTGTAAAATCGGGAATGTTTTTTGTCAACAAACCCGGCGAGTTACAGCAACTGACATGGTATTCTGTTGAGGAATCTTACGGACTGCTGTTTACTGAGGACTTTATTTCAAAATATGCAGGGATATCAATTTATAAAATATTTCCGTTTCTTTTATTTGAAAAGCAGGTTCCATTACAAACCACAATGGAATTTAGACAGGAATTAAAAAAGATTTTATTGCTTATTGTACAGCAGCTTCAAAAAGAATCTCCATTTCAAAAAAAAATGTGTGCAAATTTACTTACCCGTTTCTTACTTAAAATTAAACAGGAATATTGGGAAGGATATAAAATTCATACCGCTCCAAACCGAAATCCTGACATTCTGAAAGATTTTACACAAAACCTGGAATATCACTACGATCAATTATTAAAAGGGAAAGTTAACAGAATACTTTATATTAAAGATTATGCAGAAATGCAGCAGCTTCACGAAAATTATCTATCGAGTATCCTCAAAGAAAAAACAGGAAAAACCGGTGGACAATTGATTGCTGAAAAAACGTTGAGCACAGCTAAAATTTTAATTATGGACCAGCGATTTTCAATGAAAGAAATTGCTAATATGCTAGGTTTCTCATATTTGTCTTATTTCAGTATATTTTTTAAGAAACATACAGGACTTTCGCCAGTAGAATATCGAAAAGAGAATAGTAATTCTTAATTTCAATCTATATCTTGCGCAAAGTTACCAGTTTGGACGAATGGGAACGACATCACCTTTATAAATGAGATTGTGCTCTCCGTGGGTGGCATTAAAATCATTTCTTACCATAATGGCGCTTTTATGAGTATGTTTTTTAAAAAAACTGTAAAACTGTTTCACTTCACGAAAAGCGTATACTTCAGCTATTTCGTTCATAGACTTCTCTGTATTTTTAAGGAGATAAGTTATTTCATCAATCAGTTTTTCGTTTATCCATTGGTTGACTGTTTTTCCAGAGCTTTTACGTATAATTTTGGACAGATTATTTTCACTGATATTTAATAATTCGGCATGTTCCTTTATCCTAAATATTGAATTACATTCTCCAGAGATGAGCATGGTAAAATTTTTATCCATGTTACTGCGAAATGAAGCCACTAAGGCAGCATTCTTCTCATTTAAAACTTCTGAATTAAATTCATTTTGATGTTTTTGAATAAGCAGCAGAATATAAATAAGGATATTAGACATTATTTCATCTTTAATCGGTTCTTTAGAAATTGCATGTTCATACAATTCCAGACACAACCCTTCCATTCTATTAATTTCTTCCTCATTTAGAAGATAATTTATTCCATTGGATTTATCCATTTCCAATAGTTCGTCTACTCCTAATGGCAAGCAATGCGCAATGAAATCCTTCCGAAAACTAATATTGTACACACTCTTCATCTCGGTCCACCCACTGGAAATGTAAATATCAGGACGCTTCATAAACACGTGTCCGGAACTCACTTTAAAAACCTCGTTTCCAGACACAAAAGTTCCTTCTCCCTCTTTTACTACTATTAAAGTGTAATGATCAGGTCTAAACGTTGGAGTTATATAAGGCATTTTTAGCCCCATTTCATGGACTTTTAAAATAGCAAAATCATCACTGTCTATATAGGAGTAAACAGGGAGATTCATAAACGCGAGCATGTCACGCAATTTTTTTAAAATGGTAAGTTCTGGTTTCATTTAATGATTTTCATACCTTAATCAAGAAATAATAATTAGATAAATTTAGTAAAATAACTTAAATACAAATGTAGCTCAATTCCGAATAATACTCATAAAACTTCTTTTATCAATTTAGCTAAAAAAATAAGGGCCTAAGAAGAAAGTGTAAAAGTTATTATTTCTTCAAAAATCGTCATTAAGGTAGATGTGAAAGAAGATAAAAATTATTTTGGAATTACTATATTTAGTGTCAAAAAATTACGAAAAACCAAAAGAGAAAAAAACTCTATATCCTTAACGGGATTTCGAATCATAGTTCAGCTTCGATTAAATCTCTTATAAAGCCACTTTTAGACTGTTTATTTCAAACAGACTAAGAATTCCTTGTGAAAAATTCGAACCGTAAAATATTACGCTGTAAAGACTTGAAAAACCTACATATTCGTATAAAAAAAATGAGACAACTATTAACTAGTTGTCTCATTAAGTGATCCCAGAAGGATTCGAACCTTCGACCTACGCATTAGAAGTGCGTTGCTCTATCCAGCTGAGCTATGGAACCATTTCTTTTTAAACTTTATGGCAAAGTTTCTGTCGGGGTGGCAGGATTCGAACCTGCGGCCTCCTGCTCCCAAAGCAGGCGCGATAACCGGGCTACGCTACACCCCGAGGCAAATTTAAGCGGAGAGACAGGGACTCGAACCCTGGCGACGGTTACCCGTCGACAGATTAGCAATCTGCTCCATTACCGCTCTGGCACCTCTCCTTGCTCAAGGAATTGCTTCCGTTTTGCGAGTGCAAATGTATAACAACATTCCTTTTCTCACAAGCTTTTTTTTGAGTTTTTTTAGTTTTTTTTCATCTTTTTTCAAAAACACTTCACAATCAAACAAATAGAATTAACAAAAATTTGACTCAAATTTAAAATCTACCCTATTCTACACAAAATTTGAATTTATTCAAATAAAGAGTAAATTTGCTTTATAACTAATATTAAACAGAAAATGAACAAAAGAGTTGTTATCGTTTCTGCCGTTAGAACACCTATCGGAAGTTTCATGGGAGGGTTATCTACCGTACCTGCACCAAAATTAGGCGCTGCCGCTATTAAGGGAGCCCTTCAAAAAATTAACCTAGACCCAAAATTAGTTGATGAAGTTTTCATGGGGAATGTAATTCAGGCAGGCGTTGGACAAGCTCCAGCTCGTCAAGCAGCGCTTTTTGCTGGTTTGTCTGAAGAAGTTGCTGCTACAACAGTAAACAAAGTTTGCGCCTCTGGAATGAAAGCTGTAATGTTCGCTGCTCAAGCAATCGCCTGCGGTGACGCTGAAATTGTTGTAGCGGGCGGAATGGAAAGCATGAGCTTGATTCCTCATTATGTACAAATGCGTGCTGGAAATAAATTTGGCCCTGCAACTATGCTTGACGGAATGCAAAAAGACGGTTTGACAGATGCTTACGATAACAACGCAATGGGAGTTTGCGCTGATTTATGTGCAACTGAATACAACATCAGCCGTGAAGAACAAGATGCCTTCGCGATTCAATCATATGAAAGAAGTGCAAAAGCTTGGGATGCCGGAAAATTTGACAATGAAGTAGTTCCTGTTGAAGTACCGCAAAGACGCGGAGAACCGATTATATTTTCTAAAGATGAAGAATACACTAATGTGAAATTAGATAAAATTCCATCTTTAGCTCCAGTTTTCACAAAAGACGGAACAGTTACTGCTGCAAACGCTTCTACAATAAACGATGGAGCGGCTGCTTTGGTTTTAATGTCTGAAGAAAAAGCAAATGCTTTAGGTCTAAAAGCTTTGGCTTACATAAAAGGTTACGCAGATGCTGCACAAGAACCAAAATGGTTTACAACAAGTCCTGCAAAAGCGCTTCCAAAAGCTTTAGACAAAGCTGGGATTTCAATTTCAGATGTTGATTATTTTGAATTCAACGAAGCTTTTTCTGTTGTTGGCTTAGCTAACGCAAAAATCTTAGACCTAGATAACAATAAAGTAAACGTAAACGGCGGTGCAGTTTCTTTAGGACACCCTCTTGGAGCATCAGGAGCACGTATTATTGTAACTTTACTTAATGTTCTAGAACAAAACAATGCGAAAACCGGAGCCGCAGCAATTTGCAATGGCGGTGGCGGAGCATCTGCAATTGTTATTGAAAGAGCCTAAATAAATATCATAAAAAATTAGGAGCTGCAAAACCAGTGCAACTCCTAATTTTTAACTAATAAATTTCCATAAATGTTCGGAATTTGCAATTTAGCCATAGTACCTGTTCGATCTGAACCAAGCGACAGAAGTGAAATCGTTACACAACTTTTGTTTGGAGAACATATCGAAATTTTAGAGCGCCAAAATCAATGGGCTAAAATCAGAATTCAATTTGACGACTATATTGGCTGGGTTGACTCTAAACAATATCAGTTAATTTCTGAACAGCAATTTAATCAGTTGAGCAAAGAAGCTATTATTTTAAATGCTGATTTAATAGATTACATTACTGCACCAGATAATTTATTACTTCCAATTCCACTTGGAGCTTCTTTATCTTTTTTAAACAATAACGAAATCAACATTTCAAATTTTGATTTTGAAGGAACAAAAACTAGCGGCATAAAACCTAAAAGCGCTTTGATAAAAACCGCTTTTATGTATTTGAATGCTCCGTATTTATGGGGAGGAAAAACACCTTTTGGTATTGACTGTTCCGGTTTTACTCAAATGGTTTACAAATTAAACGGCTACAAAATTCATCGCGATGCTTCGCAACAAGCTCTTGAAGGAGATCCTTTAAGTTTTATTGAAGAATGTGAGCCGGGTGACTTAGCTTTTTTTGATAATGACGAAGGAAACATTACCCATGTCGGAATTATAATGGACAATAATTACATCATTCACGCAAGTGGAAAAGTTCGCATTGACCGTTTAGACCACACTGGAATTTATAATCCAGAATTAAACAAGCATACTCACAAACTTCGTGTGATTAAAAAGATTATTTAAAAACACAAATTCGCTTCGCCTGTTCGCTATCGCTCGAGTTACGAATTACCACAGATTAAAAAATTCTTTAATCCGAGAAGTCTGTGGCAAAAAAAATTCGTGCAAATTAGTGACCCGAGCGATAGCGAACAGGCGAAGCAAATCTGTGTTTTTAAGCACTCAATCGAATCGTCTTTCTAAACTCAGACGGACTATAACCTTTTTGTTTTCTAAAGAATTTATTAAAATGGCTTTCATCCGTAAAACCAAATTCATAAGCAATTTCATTGATACGCTTATCGCTAAATTGCAAACGATGTTCAATCAGTTTCGTTTTATAATTACTGATATATTGTTGCATTGTTTCGCTAGCATGTTTCTTAAAATAACGTCCTAAATAGGTATTCGAAATTCCAAAATAATCACTTATCGATTCTGCTTTGATTTTTTCTGGATAATAAATATTGTTTTGAATATATTGTAAAATATCCATCGCTTTAGCTTCAGTATTTATAGTTATCTGTTCTGGAAGGTATTTTGCAATATTTCTTGCCACAATAATAATCAGTGTGTTTACCAATTGCTGAATCAATTCCTGATTGTAAACATCTTTATCTTGGTGTTCTCGACAAATAGCTTCAATCATTACTTTTACCAGACATTTGTCAGGGTCATTTTTCAAAATACAGCCCGGCTGATGATTGGCATTTTGCAGAATATATTCCAATCGCTGAATGTTTTCATTCTGTAAACTAGAATTCTTCAAATAAATATCATTGAATCTCAAAAAGAAAAATTTAGTCTGAGTTTCAATGGTAAAATTATGACAATCTTCAGGCGTTAACAGGAACAAATGTCCAGGATCATATTCAAATATATTTTTATTAATACACTGTCTTCCTGTTCCTTCCAAAATATAAACCAATTCAAAAAAATTATGACGATCTCCAACATCTGGATATTCATTCAGCGTTTCGAAAGAAACTGTAAAAGGTTCGTATAAGTTTTCTTTTTTCATAATTCTATTTTTTTTGAAGATGCAAATATACCTAAAAAAGACAAATATATACCAAATAAGAATCATAAAAACAGTATAATTTTGCCTAATCAAATTTTAACAGAAAAAATCATAATCATGGAATATAGAAAATTAGGCAACTCAGAACTTGAATTATCAGCTATTACATACGGTGCATTTGCTATTGGCGGAACAATGTGGGGCGGAACAGAAAAGAAAGATTCTATAGAATCTGTTCAGGCTTCTATTGATCACGGAGTTACAACAATAGACACCGCACCTTTTTACGGATTTGGTTTAAGTGAAGAAATGATTGGCGAAGCTATAAAACCTTACGATCGTTCTAAAGTTCAATTGCTTACTAAATTTGGTTTGGTTTGGGACGGAAGCAATAACGGAAAAGGTGATTTCTTTTTCGACGCTGACGATAACGGAAAAAAAGTTCCTGTTTACAAATATTCATCTAAACAAAACGTAATAAAAGAAGTTGAAGAAAGCTTAAAACGCCTTCAAACCGATTATATCGATTTACTGCAAATTCACTGGCCAGATGCTACAACGCCAATTTCTGAAACAATGGAAGCCGTTGAAACTTTAATCCAACAAGGAAAAATTAGAGCATTTGGAGTAAGTAATTACAGTATTCCACAAATTCAGGAAGCGCAAAAAACAGTTCAAATCGCTTCGAACCAAGTTGCATATAGTATGCTGAACCGTAAAATTGAAGAAGAATTAATTCCTTTTACAGTTGCAGAAAACATCGGAATCATTGCTTACAGTCCAATGGAAAGAGGCTTATTGACTGGGAAATATTTCACAGACAGCAAATTAAAAGAAAACGACCACAGAAACGGTTATTTCAATCAGTTTGATCTTCAAAAAGTAAAAACATTAGTCGAAGAATTAACTTCTTTAGCACATGTAAAAGAAGCAAGCTTATCACAATTAGTTTTGCGTTGGACATCTTTACAAAAAGGAATTGCGATTGTTTTAGCGGGAGCAAGAAACGCAGAACAAGCTATTTCAAACGCCAAAACAATGAATTTCGATCTATCAGCTTCAGAATTGGAATTTATTAATCAAGCGATTGCTAAAATAAAATAATCCTCTTTTTTAAACACATAGAAACATAGTTTTCATAGCGCACAAAAGGCGTTTTAATTGCATTAACAAACATAGCCAACGTAATTTGTCATTTCGAGGAACGAGGCTCGAGCGATAGCGAACTGGCGAAGCAAATCACTCTAGAAACTCCGCAAACTAAGTCGCCAATATTTGGCGAGTAACGAGTGTGATTTCTCGTTACTCGAAATGACAAACTTTGAGAACTATGTGTTAGAAACTAGTTTCTTTCCATTCTCTTTTCCAAGAAAGAAAAACCTATGTTTCTATGTGTTTAAACAAAAATCTCAAATAATTAAATAATTTAGAATTTGGGTGTGTTTCGCCGCGGCGAACCGGGCTTTCGGCTAAATTCCCAATTAACAAAAACTACGGCTAAAAAGCCTTGTTTTTCTAAATCGGGAGATACCGCCTCAATCCCTCACGCATCCATTTTCATAAGAAATAACAAATTAAAATGAAAAAGATATTTATAATCAACGGCGGACAAAAATTCGCGCATTCAGGAGGACAATTCAATAAAACCGTTCAGGACTGGACAGTTGAATTTCTTTCAAAAAACAATAATTACGATATAAAAACAACTCACATTGAAGACGAAATAGACCTTCAAAAAGAAGTTGAAAAATTCGTTTGGGCAGATTTAATTATCTATCATACACCAGTTTGGTGGTTTCAAATTCCGAATCTTTTCAAAAAATACATTGATGATGTTTTCACGCAAGGACACAACAACGGAATTTATAAAAGTGACGGAAGAAGCCGTGTAAATCCAGATATTAATTACGGAACTGGCGGGCTTTTGCACGGACGCAAATACATGTTGACCACAAGCTGGAATGCACCTGCAACTGCTTTTACGCTACCAGGAGAATTTTTCGATGAAACGTCTGTTGATGATGGCGTAATGTTTGGTTTTCATAAAATGAACAAATTCACAGGAATGGAAAAAATAAACGGATTTCATTTTCATGATGTAGAAAAAGGCGCAACACCAGAAAATATTATTACCTTTAAAGAACAATATACCAAACACTTAGAGCAAACTTTTAAAAATCTATAATCATGATCTCAATTACAGCAATTTTAAAAAGTAAACCAGAGCATCTAACTGAAGTTCAGAACCTTCTGACACATTTAGTAACCGAAACTAGAAAAGAAGCTGCCTGTATTCGTTACGATTTACATACTTCAGAAAATGTTTTTATTCTATGGGAAGAATGGAAAGATCAGCCAGGTTTAGATTTACATAATAGCCAATCTTATCTTCAAGATTTCATTAAAAAAACAGAAACGCTGGTTTCTAGTCCAATTCAAGTTTACAAAACGGTACAGACTTTATAAGTTTTTTAAGTAGCCACGAATTCACGAATTTATTTTTAAAATCTATGCGTAAAGCATTTAAAATAATTCGTGAATTCATGGCTATAAAAACTACTTAATTCCGCCAAAAGCCCCGAAGCACATATTTTTATGCAAGATTTCGACTTTAGAAAAACCCACTTTTTTCATTAAATCCAATTGATAATTCATAGATCTTGGTGAATCTTCTTTTTCTATGTAATCCAAAACTTTCTGGCGGTACTCTTCCCCTCCTATTCCCACCAAATATTCGGCATAACGCTGCCAAGTATATTCGTTCAATAATTCTGTGCCTTGAGTAATCAAATCAGAAATCATCAAACAGCCTCCCGGTTTCAATAATTTAAATAATTTTATAAAAGTCGTTTCCCAATCCTGATCATCTCTCAAATGATGCAAAACCGCACCGGCCAAAATAATATCAAAACTATTTTCCTCTAAATCTACTTCGCGAATATCGCCCTGCTTTATTTCTACTTTTCCTTTGGTTTCTGCTGAAACCCTTTCAAAAGCGCGATTCAACATTGGCAAACTCAAATCGACTAAAGTGCAATCTAGATTTGATAATTTAGACAACATTTTTAAAGTATAATTTCCAGCGCCGCAACCCACATCTAAAACGGTTTTTGCATTCGGAAGAATGCGTTTTGAAGCTTCAGTTATTAATTCTAAAGAAATTGTAGCATCAATTGTTGCTACTTGTCCCGTTTCTAAATTAGAAAATCGTTCGACATCATTGTCAAATCGATCTTTGATTTCTTCAATAGTTGATTTTTTCATGACTTAGTTTTTTTATCTCTCGCCGATTTAGCAGATTTAGAGAATCTTTTTGCTATTATTGATCGGAATGTTGTGATTAAAAATTTTTATACTAATTAATAATCTGCCTTATCTGCTAAATCTGCTAGAGAATTATTCTTTTTCAAAACTATCTTTTTCATAAATACTTTAAAAATACTATTTTTGTCAATTAATAATACTTTAAAAGTATCATGGAATTACGTCATTTAAAATATTTTTTGGCTGTAGCCAAAGAACTGAACTTTACCAAAGCTTCAGAAAAACTTTTTATTTCTCAACCTCCATTAAGCCGTCAAATTGCTGAATTGGAAGACGAACTTCAGGCAAAACTTTTCATCAGAAACAATAAAAAAGTAAAATTGACCGAAGCTGGAAAATATTTCGAAAAAGAAGTTAAATCTCTATTTCAGAATTTGGAACACATTTCATTAAAAACAAAAAAGATTGCAGAGAATGTGTCAGGCGAGTTCAGAATTGCTTATATCAGTTCGATATATTCATCTGTGATTTCAGATTTAATCAAACATCTGAAAGCGCAATTTCCATACGTAAATTTTAAACTTTTCGAGGTTTCAACAACTAAACAAATTCATGCTTTAGAACAAGGAAAAATCGAAATGGGAATTATTCGATCTCCAATACAATCTCCTAAAATAAAATCACATCTTTGGTTTAAAGACGGATTTTCATTGGTTTACAATAAAAAATCTGTTCAAATAAAATCGGAAAATGAGATTTTAAAACTGAAAAATGAAACATTTATTTTCTTCAACAAAGATTACGCGCCACATTATCACGAAGTTTTACTGGAACTTTGTGCTTTTTATGGTTTTACGCCGAAGATAATTCACGAAGCAAATAATATCAACTCAATCGTACAATTAGTCAAAAACGGATTAGGAATTTCGATTGTTCCTTCAAACATTGCAAAAAACAATCAAGATGCTGAAATTGGTTTTCTTGAATTGAAAAAAGTCAATTTACAAACCAATGTTTCGATTATTACTTTAAAAGAAGATGATTCTGAAATTACAAAAGCAGCCGTTGCGTTTTTGTTGCCACAAAGGCGCTAAGACGCAAAGTTTTTTTGACCCACAGATTAAAAAGATTAAGAGGATTCTCTCTCATTTTTGTCATTTCGACGAAGGAGAAATCTTCGCAAGTAGCTCCGTTCCTATAAGCTCATCTTTGTCGAGCCTCTAGTGGAGATTTCTCCTTCGTCGAAATGACATAATATATGGATAATATGGAAAAAGAAAAAAACTTTGCGTCTTAGCGCCTTCGCGGCCATAACAAAAAATCGTTACAATTTAGTACAGAAATCCACATTATAAAAAGAGAACTTTTGAATATCTTAGCAAATTCAAATTCTACAATAAAAATTTCAATAAAAAATGGCTGAGCAATCTTCAATTCAGTGTCCAAACTGCGGAACTCCTATCGACGTAAACGATGTCTTAAAACATCAATTGGAAGATAGTATCCGTAAAGAATTTCAACAAAAAGCTACTATTCAAAATAAAGAATTAGAGCTTAAAAATGAGCAGTTTGAAAAAGCTAAAGCCGAATTTGAAGCAAAGAAAAAGCAGGAAAACGAGCTTTTTGCTGAACGTTTAGAACGTGAGAAAAAAACAGCTGAAAAAGAAATTTCTGAAAAACTAAAAGCTAAATTAGAAGAAGAAAACAAAGATCGTTTGCTTTTAATGGAAAAAGAACTCTCTGAAAAATCGGAAAAAATCAGGGAATTAAATAAAATGGAAGGTGAAATCGCAAAATTACAGCGCGAAAAACTGGAAATGAAAGAAGCTATTCAAGCCGAAGCTGAAAAGCAATTGAACGTACAATTGGGTTTAGAACGCGAAAAAATCAGAAAACAAGAAGACGATAAAAACGAGTTAAAATTTAAAGAACTTCAAAAACAACTTGAAGAACAAAAAAAATTAACTGAAGAAATGAAACGCAAGCAAGAGCAAGGTTCGATGCAATTACAAGGCGAAGTAATGGAATTGGCGATTGAAGAATGGCTGGCAAATAACTTTCCTCTTGACAGTATTGACGAAGTTAAAAAAGGTGCAAATGGCGCTGATTGTCTTCAAATTGTGAATACGCGCGAACATCAAAACTGCGGTTCGATTTATTACGAAAGCAAAAGAACAAAGGCTTTTCAGCCATCTTGGATCGAAAAATTCAAAAACGATATCAGAATCAAAAGAGCTAATATTGGCGTTTTGGTTACCGAAGTGATGCCAAACGGAATGGAAAGGATGGGTATGCGAGACGGAATATGGATTTGCACTTATGAAGAATTTAAAGGTTTAAGCGCCGTTTTACGTCAATCTTTAATTCAGATAAATCAAGCAGTTCAGGCACAGGAAAACAAAGGCGATAAAATGTCGATGTTGTATGATTTTTTGACTAGCAACGAATTCCGTTTACAAATCGAAGGAATTGTAGAAGGTTTTACGCAAATGCAAAGCGACTTAGATTCTGAAAAAAGAGCCATGCAGAGAATCTGGAAACAACGTGAAAAACAAATCGAAAAAGTAGTTCATAATACTTTAGGAATGTACGGCTCGATTCGCGGTATTGCCGGAAATGCCGTTCAGAGTGTAAAAGCGCTTGAATTGGATTTTATTGAAGGTGATGATGAAGAGGAAGAACCTAAGGAATTGTTGGAATAATTATGTAACATATTAAAAATAAGGAATTCAACACAATATTGTCATTTCGACCGCAGGAAGAAATCACACAAGAAACTTCACAAAGAATATTTACAATCTTTGTCGATTAGCGTGTGCGATTTCTCCCTGCGGTCGAAATGGCAAAATTAATCAACCTTCTTCAAAACCGCTAATTTCCCAGAAGGATTTGACAACGTAAGCCTATTATTTTCAATAGAATAAGTTGTTGTGCTTTGCAATGCTTTTAAAAAATCTCCTTCTTTATTTCCAGGTGCGCAAGCCATTAAAGTCGAAACCACTTTGGTAAAACGCAAAAGATCTTTTTCGTAAAAAATTTGTCCTGTAATTGAATTACAACCTCCAAAACCTGAAAATCTATTTTCGGTTGAATTAATTTCAAGTCTCGGAAATTCTTTCTGGAAATCGGTTGCAAAGACTTTGTAACCATTTAATTCTTCCAAAACCCAAATATCATGAAGACGATAATCTGTAATAAATTTTCCGCATCCGCTTAGTTTTTTCGCTTCTAACTCTGAATTATTTTTAATTTCAACCTTGACACTATAAGGTGAAATTGCACCAGACATAGAATCTTGACAGTCTAATTGCTGAATGGTTATAGTTGCAGAAGCAGTTTCGTTACTTACTTTATACATTCGAACATTTGCATCCATAGCTCGTATTGCCTCAACGACGGGGAAAGTAATGCTCTCTTTTCCTGTAATTAATGAAGTGAAAATGATTTGATCATTTCCTATTTTAATTCCCCAAAACAGCTCATTTCCAGTTGCTTTAAAATAAAAATTCAAATCGTCTTGAGATGTTCCTGAAGGTGTTTTATCTTTTGATTCTTTGCCCGCTGTACTTTTACAGCCTATCATTAAAACTGATAATAGCAATATTGAAAGGATTCTTTTCATAGTATTTCTGTTTAAAAAATGTTCTTCTTAAGAAAAACAACCATAAAATTCTTATGAATTTACGACATTTTTTTGAAAAGCTTATTTAGAATCTTTTCAAATTTAAAATAATTCTGAAAATTTTAAATCGCTAAAACCCGTACTACGTAAAAGATTACGATAAAATACGTAACCAAAAAAAGCAATTTTACTTTTAAAAATTAAACACGTACGTATTTTTATAAGTACAAATACTTATATTTGCGTAGTAATACTTAATTAAAGAAATCATGATTAGAGTAATAGTAGTTGGAAACGGCATGGTTGGTTATAAATTTTGCGAAAAATTCATTGCAAAATCAGGACAAGAAAAGTATCAGATTACTGTATTTGGTGAAGAACCAAGACGAGCCTACGATCGCGTTCACTTAAGTGAATACTTTGGAGGAAAAACAGCAGATGATTTATCATTATCTACAACCGAATGGTACTTAGAAAACAATATTATTCTAAACACATCTGAATTAATTACAGATATTAATCGCGATGTAAAAACAATTCACACGCACTTAGGAAAAACACATACGTACGATTACTTAGTTTTAGCTACAGGTTCTTCGGCATTTGTTCCGCCAATTGAAGGTGTAGAAAAAGAAGGTGTTTTTGTTTACAGAACCATCGAAGATTTGGATGCCATTATGGCTTACGCCAAAAAAATAAAAATAAAAGGCGCAACAGAAGCAGCAGTTTTAGGTGGCGGTTTATTAGGTCTTGAAGCTGCAAAAGCAGTTCGCGATTTAGGATTGAATCCGCATGTGGTAGAATTTGCTCCACGATTGATGCCAAGACAATTGGATCAAGGTGCCAGCGATATGCTTCAAGCTAAAATTGAAGAATTAAATATCGGAATTCATCTTAACAAAGCAACGCAATATATTGACGGAAAAGAAAGTATAACAGGAATGATGTTTGCAAACGACGAATTGTTAAAAGTAGACATGTTGGTTATTTCTGCCGGAATAAAACCTCGCGACGAACTGGCAAGAGTTTCGGGACTTGAAGTTGGCGTAAGAGGTGGAATTGTGGTAAACAATCAAATGCAAACATCAGATCCTTCTATTTTTGCAATTGGAGAAGCGGCACTTTATAACCAAAACATTTACGGATTAGTTGCTCCTGGTTACGAAATGGCAGATGTTGCCGCTGAGCAAATCTTAAATGGTGACAAAACCATGAGAGAAACTATCGATATGTCAACACAATTAAAATTAATTGGTGTTGAAGTGGCCAGTTTTGGCGATCCTTTTATCGAAAATGAAAATGTAACTGCTATTATTTATGAGAATAAATTAAGTGGTGTTTATAAGAGAATTAACGTTACCAAAGATTCTAAAACGCTTTTAGGCGGAATTTTAGTTGGAGATTCCAGCGATTATAATTCACTTTTTCAGATTTATAATAACGGAATGGCTTTACCTAAAAACCCAGAAGATTTGATTTTGGGTTCGCGAGATGGTTCTGAAGGATCTTCTTTAGGAAGCGTAATGGATTTGCCAGACACTGCTGTAATCTGTTCTTGCGAAAACGTAACGAAAGGTTCTATCTGCTGTAAAATTCTAGACGAATCTTGTGCTACACTTTCAGATGTTGTAAAGGCAACAAAAGCAACTTCTGGTTGTGGAGGCTGTAAACCAATGGTTTCAGATTTGGTAAAAGCGACTCAAAAATCTTTAGGAAAAGAAGTGAAAGAAGTTATCTGTGAGCATTTCAGCTACACACGTCAAGAATTATTCGATTTGGTGAAAATCAATAAATACGAGAATTTCTATGATGTTTTAGATCATCACGGAAAAGGCGACGGATGCGAGGTTTGCAAACCAGTTGTAGCTTCAATTTTCTCAAGTATTTATAATGATACTGCAAACAAACACGTAACCACACAAGATACAAACGATAGATTCTTAGCTAACATTCAACGCAACGGAACGTATTCTGTTGTTCCAAGAGTTGCGGGAGGTGAAATTACTGCCGAGAAACTAATCGTAATTGGCGAAGTGGCAAAACAATTCGATTTGTACACTAAAATTACTGGAGCACAAAGAGTTGATTTATTCGGAGCGCATTTGAGTGATTTGCCTAAAATTTGGAAAATCTTAATCGACAATGGTTTTGAAAGCGGTCATGCTTATGGAAAATCTCTTCGTGCTGTAAAAAGCTGTGTAGGAAATGCTTGGTGTCGTTACGGAATGGACGACAGTGCCGGATTTGCTATCGAACTGGAAAACCGATATAAAGGAATCCGTTCTCCGCATAAACTAAAAGGTGGAGTTTCTGCATGTATTCGCGAATGCGCAGAAGCACGCGGAAAAGATTTCGGATTAATCGCTGTCGAAGGCGGATGGAATTTATACATCGCAGGAAATGGCGGTGCAAATCCAAAACATGCGGTTTTATTAGCCGAAAAAATTGATAAAGAAACGGTTATAAAATACATGGATAGATTTCTAATGTATTACATCCGAACTGCTGGTCCGCTAATTAGAACTTCAACTTGGCTGGAAAAACTAGATGGAGGTTTAGAATATTTGAAACAAGTAATTATCGAAGATAGTTTAGGAATCTGCGAAACATTAGAAGCTGAAATGCAGACTTTAGTAAACACTTTCGAATGCGAATGGAAACAAGTTTTAGAAAAACCAAGATTATTGAAACGTTTCAATCATTTTGTGAACTCAGACGAGAAAGACGATAATATTGCTTTTGTACCATTAAGAGATCAAAAAGCACCAAAAGCGTGGACTTAAAAAAATATCTTGCCACAAAGACACAAAGCCACAAAGTCAAATTATAAAAACTTAAAGAAAAAAACTTAGCGTCTTAGCGTGTTCGTGGCAAAAAATATAAAGCTCCAAAAAAAAAAAAAATCACAAACGTTTGCTGTCCTTCTTACCCTCTTTTTTACTGCGCCATCATAACTCTCATGATTGTAAAAAGAGGGCTAAGAAACAGGAAATCAAAACTCAATCAAAATGGAAGAAATCTTAAATCAATACGAAACAGTACACGCGAGCGATGCAACAATTTGGTTCAAAGCAGGTAAAGTTGAAGATTTCCCGACCAACCGAGGAGGATGCATTAAATACAAAAACAAACAAATTGCTATTTTCAATTTTACGCGTCGCAACCAATGGTACGCTTGCCAAAATGCTTGTCCGCACAAAATGGAAATGGTACTTTCAAGAGGAATGACTGGATCTACAGATGATATCCCAAAAATTGCCTGTCCGATGCATAAAAAAACATTTTCATTAGTTGATGGTTCAAATCTAAATGGCGAGGAATACAGCATTGCAACTTACCCAGTTAAGATTGTAGAAGATGAAGTTTTTGTTGGATTTGTAGATTAAGCACGCAATCTTGTCATTTCGACGAAGGAGAAATCACACTCGGGAGTCGACAAAGATTGGCGACTTTCTATACGGAATTTCTTGTGTGATTTCTCCTTCGTCGAAATGACAAAACTATCGTAATTACTATGTGAATTAATGCAAGTGAAACGCCTTTAACCACAAACAAATCTATGTTTCTATGTGTTAAAAAAAACTACCTACAAAAACATAATTCCGTATCTTTGAAATCTATTATCAAACCAAAAAATGACTACACCTTTTCAAAAAGCAAGCGAATGGATTGATGCTGAGAATGCACAAGATCCGAACATCGAATTAGACCAAAACAAAGAATATCCTAAAGAATTATTGTATTCAAACAGGATGTACGAAAGACTGATGCAGTTTGAACCAAATGCATCCGAAGAAATCCAGATTGCATCAAAAGCACAGCATATCTGTCGATGGAAAGTCGCTCGTGAATCTTACCCAATGGATCGTGTTGGTTATTTGAAATGGAGAGAAGAATTGAAAAAATTCCACGCAAAAACTACTGCCGAAATTTTGGATAAAGCCGGTTACAATCAAACATTTATAGATCGTGTTTCATTTTTAATTGAGAAAAAATTACTTAAGAAAGATGCCGAAACTCAATTATTGGAAGATGTAATTTGCCTTGTATTTTTAGAATATTATTTAGAGCCATTCGTTCATAAACACGACGACGAAAAACTAAAAAACATCATCAAAAAAACATGGGATAAAATGTCTGATAAAGGTCATCAAGAAGCGCTAAAAATCAATTATTCTGAAGAAAATTTAAACCTAATAAAAGCTTCTTTAGGATTGTAAAAGAATATGAAATGAGCCTAAAGCGAATTCCATTTTCCTAAAGAAAGACAAATATTATCTTCGAATGAAAAAAAGCAATCAGGAAGCTGCCGAAAAAATCACTTTCAAAAATTTACGCCGTTTGTATTTTTTTGCGCTTCTTACTATTGCCTTAACTATAATTGTTAGTCAGTTTTTAGTACAATACAATCTGAATCAGCAGTTAAGCGATTCTAAGATTATCAATTTTTCTGGTAAACAAAGAATGCTGAGCCAGAAAATTGTAAAAGAAGTATTGATTTTACATTACGTTTCAGATTCTGCTTCTGATAAAAAAACTTCGCATTTGAAAAGTGTTTTAGCACTTTGGAAAAAAAATCAAAATGCATTAGAAAACGGAAATGACAGCTTGGCTTTTCCTAAAGAAAAATCAGAAACACTTTCTAAATTATATCTTGAAATAAATCCCATTTTCAATAAAATTGCAGGAACTACCGATCTATTTCTTCTTAATTTAAAACAGAAAAAAAATACTTTAGAAAATCAAAAATTAGTTCAAGTAATTTTAGAAAACGAAGGCATTTTTCTTTCTAAAATGAATCAGATCGTAACGCAATACGATCTCGAAGCGCACGAAAAAGTAACTGAACAACGCAGAATAGAATATTGGATTTTTGGTTTTACCTTATTAATACTTCTTTTAGAATTTTTCTTCATTTTCAAACCAACAAATAAGAAAATAGAGAAATTAATTGCAAAACTTTTATCTTCTGAAAAGAAAGCTTTAAAACTTGCATACGACACAGAAATCATCAGCGAAATTAAAGAAAACTCCGTAAAGGAATTAAAATCACTTAATTACGCAATGGAAAACACTTTACTCTATTGCCGAATTGCGCCAGATGGATCAATTATACATGTTGGAGAAAAATTTGCCAAACTTCTTAATTACACCAAGTTTTCATCTAACAAAAAATTCTCTGAAGTTTTAACAGCAGATGAAAAAGAGCAAGTCAATTTTGATCGTTTAATTTTCGAAAAACAACGTAGCGGATGGCAAGGCGAAGTCAAGATTTTATCTAAAGAAAACAATGAAATCTGGCTCGATTTATCAATGGTTCCAGTTATGATTAAAAAAGACGAATTGGAACTTCTAATCGTCTGCTTCAACATCACCGAACGTAAAAAAGCACAGAGAGAAGTCGAACGTTTGAACCTTGAAAACACAACCGAAAAAATCAATCAGCAAAAGATTATTTCGAGTAAAATCGTTGAAAATCAAGAAAATGAACAAAACCGAATTGCCAAAGAAATTCACGACGGAATTGGGCAAATGCTTACGGGTTTGAAATTCAGTTTAGAAAGTATCAATTTGGATGACAGAGAAAAATCAGAACAAAAAATTGAATATTTAAAGAAACTTTCTTTAGACATTATAAAAGGTGTCCGCACGGCAACTTTCAATTTAATGCCACCTGAATTGAGCGATCACGGAATCGTTTCTTCGCTGGCAAAACTTACACAGGAGCTTTCTAAATTAACCGGAAAAGAAATCCTTTTCTACAACAAAACCGATTTTAATCAGCGTTTAGATTCTTTGATAGAAATCAATATTTATCGTCTTACGCAAGAAGCGATTAACAATGCCATAAAATATGCCGAATCATCGCATATAATTGTCGGACTTTCTCATAGCGAAACACTTCTAAGTATTGTCGTAGACGACAATGGAAAAGGTTTTGACATCAATTCGGTCGACAAAAAAAGAAACAGCGAATCTGGAATGGGACTTTTATTTATGAAAGAAAGAATTCAATACATCAACGGTCGCGTTTTCATCAATTCAATCCCTGGCGAAGGAACGAGAATTACCTTTAATATTCCGATTCTTAAATGAGATAATGTGGCAATTAGATAATTTGATAATTACGTAAAGTATCTCAAAACATTTTCTAATTGCCGCATTAACTAATTATCTAATTATTAGGGCGAGCCAGCATTAGAAAAAGTGGGCTATCAAACTTTGTCTATATTCGCCCACTTTCCCTAATACTGTCGGGCTATCCGGGCTACTTCGGTAGCTTCCTCCTATCCCTCTCGCGGGCAAACGTTTTCAAAAGAAAATTTAATTTTACCTGCAATTAAAAAGTAAGCAAATTGAAAAAATTAAACTTTTGCAAAGTTGACCACAATCTTGTCAGGCTGAGCGAAGTCGAAACCACACAATCTAAATCGCCAATCTTTGTCGAATTCTGCGTGTGATCTCTCCTTCGTCGAGATGACAAAAACTTTGTCAAAGTTTTAAACTTTGACAAAGTTCACGATCCAAAACTTTGGAATTTAAAATTTCCAACATTAGAAATTTTAATATTGGAATTTACTTTTAAAAAAAGTACGTATATTAGCGTCTTCTTTGTAGATGAATATACGTAAAAAAACCAGAATCTAAATTAAGTAAATTATGAGTAATATCATTCGTGTAGTGCTGGCAGATGACCATGTTTTTGTTCGAGACGGAATCAAATCTTTATTGGAAAACGAAGCAAACATTGAAGTTGTAGGCGAAGCAATTGATGGTGCAGATGCACTAGAAGTTGTTGCTGCGACAGCACCAGATTTACTTATAGTAGATATTCGTATGCCAAACTTAACTGGTATTGAGGTAGTAGAAAAACTTAGAAGCGAGAACAATAAGATAAAAATCATCATGCTTTCGATGCACGAATCAGAAGAATATGTTTTGAAATCTATAAAAGCTGGTGCCGATGGCTATTTATTAAAAGGATCTTCAAAAGAAGAATTTTTAAAAGCACTTCACAGCGTTGCTGGCGGAGGAAAATATTTCAGCGGTGATATTTCTTCTATTTTAATTGGTCAATTGACTAATTCTTCATCATCATTAGAACCAAAACAAAATCTAAGTGAGGAAATGATGATTACCAAAAGAGAAAAAGAAATTCTGACTCTTTTATTATCTGGAAAAGGAAACAAAGAAATAGCCGAGGCATTAGATATTAGCAAACGTACTGCCGAAGTACACCGTTTTAATCTGATGAAAAAATTGAAAGTAAAAAACTTAATGGAACTTTCTAACAAAGCGGCTGAGTATTCTTTAATTTAGATAAAAAAATACGTATAAATACGTAATTATTTTTTCAAAAACTGCGTTTTAGCAGGTTTAAACTAAGTTTTAGTACTTATTTTTACATAAAAATATAAGTGCTATGAAAAATACAAACTCATTATCGCAATCACACAAAATTTTATTTTTGAACACATTGGCTTTTACAGTGTGTTTTGCTTGTTGGACTTTAAACGGAGTTCTAGTAACCTTTTTAGTCGATAACGGAATATTCCATTGGGATGTTATTCAAGTTGGATGGCTTCTTGGAATTCCGATTTTAACAGGATCAATAATGCGTCTGCCAATCGGAATTTTAACAGACAAATTTGGAGGTAAATATGTTTTCTCCCTTTTGTTATTACTCTGCTCCATTCCGTTATTTTTACTTCCTTACGCAGACAGTTTCGCAATGTTTGCTTTATTGAGTTTTTTATTCGGAATGGTCGGCACTAGTTTCGCAGTCGGAATTGGCTATACTTCAATCTGGTATCCAAAAGAATGGCAAGGGCGCGCATTAGGAATTTTCGGAATGGGAAATGCCGGCGCAGCTATAACAACCTTTTTAGCTCCTTCTCTATTAAATCATTTTTCTATTGAAGATCCGCAAAACGGCTGGAAAACACTTCCTGTAATTTATGCCGTTTCATTAGTCGTAATCGGAATTGCGTTTTTAATTTTTACAGAAAACAAAAAATTAGAAAACAATACCAAAACTATTTCACAAATGCTTACACCTTTAAAATCAGGAAGAGTTTGGCGTTTTGGAGCCTATTATTTCTTAGTTTTCGGATGCTTTGTGGCTTATTCTCAATGGTTATTGCCAAATTTTATGAATGTTTATCAGACTAGTTTAGTAATGGGCGGTTTGTTTGCTACAATGTTTAGCTTGCCTTCTGGTGTTATTAGAGCTTTTGGAGGTTACCTATCGGATAAATTCGGAGCAAGAAAAGTGATGTATTGGGTTTTAGGCTCATCTGTAATTTTAAGCGCATTATTATCAATTCCGAAAATGGAAATCACAACTTCTGGACCAGGAATATTAGCGGCCAAAAAAGGTGTTGTAAATGAAATTAGCGACAAAGCCGTAAAAGTGGGAGATAAAGAATATACGATTACACAAAAGACAGCTAACGCAGCAGAAAATGCTATTTTTCCAACAACATCAAGTTGGCAAGACGTTGTTGTTGCTCACAATCAAAGCGTTGCTAAAAAAGAATTGATTGCAAAAGGAGTCACTGTTATTAAGTTTGATGCCAATATGTGGGTATTTTTAATTTTAGTAATTCTAATTGGTATTTCTTGGGGAATCGGAAAAGCTGCAGTTTACAAACATATTCCAGAATATTTTCCAAATGAAGTCGGCGTTGTCGGCGGAATGGTCGGAATGATTGGCGGTTTAGGCGGATTCTTTGGTCCTATTATCTTTGGCTATTTACTTACTGCAACTGGAATCTGGTCAAGTTCATGGATATTTATTCTCCTCTTTTCAATTGGCTGTTTAGTTTGGATGCATTATACTATAACACAACTTTCTAAAGAAAAAAAGGTTAAAATGAAACAGGTTGAATTAGAGCCAGCCTATTAAGATAAGATTAAAAATATATTAGAAATTATGATTAAAATCATAATTAATGATGGCTTTTTCTTATAATTTTACCTTCGATAAAAACATAACCATTTTATGAAAAAACTTAAACTAATTTTAATACTTATCGTAGGATTAAGTTTCGAAATCCAAGCACAAGAATTAGATGTAAATCTGCAAATAAGACCTCGTTTTGAATATCGAAATGGCTACAAAACACTTCTTCCAGAAGGACAAAAAGGGACATCGCAGATTTCACAACGTTCTCGTTTAAATATCAATTTCAAACAAGAAGATTTAATTGTAAAGCTGACGCTGCAAAATACCAGAACATGGGGAGATGTGGCTCCAACATCTCCAGCCGACAAAAATGGCGTTGCTGTTTTTGAAGCTTGGGCACAATATAATTTTACTGAAAAATGGAGCGCCAGAATGGGGCGCCAAGTGCTTTCTTATGATAATCAGCGTATACTCGGCGAACAAGATTGGGCTTCACAAGGGCAAAGTCATGATGCATTAACGGTTTCATATCATACTGAAACTCAAAAATTAGATTTTGGAGGTGCTTATAATTCTAATGCCGAAAACACATTTCAAACTCCTTATACAGTTGCTAGTTACAAAGCGTTGCAATACGCTTGGTATCATAATCAGTTTAATGAAGCTTTTGGTTTGAGTTTCTTATTATTAAATACGGGTTATGAATATGCTCCTGATCCTGCTCCTTCTACCAAGCTATTAGTTGATTACAAACAGACTTTTGGACCTTATTTAGTTTATAAAAAAGGCAAAATTGATACTAATTTTTGGTTATACGGACAAACTGGAAAAAGTACAGATCAGCAAGTGAGTGCTTGGAATGCGGCGGCTAATTTTGGTTACAATATAACCGAAGCTTTTAAACTTGGTTTAGGTTACGAATTTTTATCAGGAAAAAATTCAAATGACGGAAGCACTGTAATCAAATCTTTTAATCCGATTTTTGGAACAAACCACGGATTTAATGGTTACATGGATTATTTTTATGTTGGAAATCACCTAAATAATGTTGGTTTACAAGATGCCTTTATCAAATTTAATTACAATGTAAATAAATGGCAATTTGCTTTGATTCCGCATGTATTTTTATCTGCTGCGGATGTGGTTACGCCATTAAATGAAAAATTAGATTCGTATTTGGGAACTGAGATTGACGCAACTTTTGGTTATAACTTCAAAAAAGACATTACAGTTACAGGAGGTTATTCTCAAATGTTTGGTTCTAAAACTTTAGAATTTATTAAAAACGGAGATGCCAACCACACCAATAATTGGGCTTGGTTGATGATTTCTGTTAATCCTAGAATTTTTAGCTGGAAAAAATAGACATTCCTTAAAATTAGTTTCAAAATTTTACCCTTTTCTTATTTACAGAAAAGGGTATTTTTTTTTAACACTTATAAACGATCATATCATTTAATTAATTATATTTGAGCCGATTACGAACCCCAAATTCTATTCTAATGAAACCATTTCTAAAATTATCAATGCTGACTTTTATGGTCACGCAAACTGGTATCGCCCAAAAATACAACGATGCCTTAATTTCTCAGAACTCAGAAATAAATTTTGCAAAAACGCAAAAAAGAGGAATTAAAAAAAATAACATTATTTATTATGTTGAAAATGACATGCAAACCATCTCTGCTTACAAAAAAAGTAAATTGAAATGGCAAACCAATGTAGTTTCTGTTTGCGGAAAACCAAAAAAAGGAGAACCAGAAATTAGATATGTTGGATATAATTCTAACAAATTACTTATCGTTATCGGAAAACATAATTTTGTAGAAATTGATATTAATAGCGGTACTTCAACGCTTGTTGGTTAAGATTAAAGAAATCTCTAGATATATAAACTGCCCTTTTTCTATTTTGAGAAAGGGTATTTTTTTGGCTTTTAAAACAGTATATTTGATTAACATTTTTTGAACAACTTGCTACATGAAACCGATCATCAAACCATTAATTCTCATATTGTTTTCTGTGCAATTAAGTTTTGCTCAAACATTTGACACAAAATTGATTTCAAAAGATTCGGAGATAAATTTTGCTGAAACACAAAAAAGAGGGATTGAGAAAAAAGGTGTTATTTACTTCGTCGAAAAAGATCAACAAACTATTTCAGCTTATAAAAACAACAAATTACAGTGGCAAACAAATGTTATCTTAACTTGCGGAAAACCAAGCGTCGGAGAAGCTAAAATAAGATATATAAAATTTGAGAATACAAAACTTCACATCGTTTTTGGAAAACATTCTTTTGCTGAAGTTGATATTAAAAATGGTTTAACAAAACTTATTGCCGAAGATTAATTATGAACAATTGGACTAAAAGATGGGACGACCGCTATAAAAACGAAGAGTTTGCGTACGGCACAGCACCCAACAATTTCTTAAAAGAACAAATCGAAAAACTAAATCCAAGCGCTATTCTTTTTCCTGCCGAAGGAGAAGGACGAAATGCCATTTTTGCCGCAAAATTAGGATGGAAAGTTGCAGCTTTTGATATTAGTGAAGAAGGAAAAAACAAAGCTTTAAAATTTGCTGAATCTAATAACGTTTCGATAGATTATCAAGTTGGAGAATTAGAAACATTGGATTTTCAGGAGGAACAATTTGATGCGATTGCTTTAATTTATGCTCATTTTCCAGCAGCAATTAAATCTAAAATTCACAAACAACTTGACAGACTTTTACGAAAAGATGGCATTATTATTTTTGAAGCTTTCAGTAAAAAACATTTAGAATACGTTACTAAAAACGAAAAAGTCGGAGGTCCAAAAGACATTCAGTCTTTATTTTCAATAGAAGAAATAAAAGCTGATTTTCCTAATTATGAAATCATCGAATTAGAAGAAAAAGAAATTGAACTCAGCGAAGGTATATTCCATAACGGAACTGGTTCTGTAATTCGATTTGTTGGCAGGAAAAAACCTTAGAATCTTAGCAACTTAGAACCTCTGATTAAAAATATTTATGCTCCATAATTTCAGATCGAAGTTCTGAAATTCCTAAAATTCCCACACGTTTTCCTTCGGTTTTAATTAACGCTTCTTTTTTAAGACTTGACAAAACACGAATTGCTTGTTCTTCAGTTGTTCCTGCAAAATCGGCGATTTCCTTTCGCGAAAGCTCAATATCAATTAAACCGTTGACTTGGCCGAATTTACGATGAATATAAAGCAGTAAATCGACCACTCGTTCACGAACATTCATATGTGCAATTTTTCGAATATTATTTTCGCTTTTGTTTAATTCTTCAGCATAAAACAACATTAAAGCATACGTAAATTCTGGAATCTGTTTTAAAATGTCTAACATCGTTTCATTGCTAAAATTACATAAAACGGTATCTTCTAAAGCGTAAGCGCCGATCAAATACTTTTTTCCAGTTCCGAATCCGCGAAAGCCGATTGTATCGCCATTTTTAGTTAGACGTACAATTTGTTCGCGTCCGTTAATTCCTGTTTTTACCGTTTTTACTTTTCCTGAACAAATAAAATAAAGTCCCTGCAATGGTGCGCCTTCCGTAATAAATTGTTGCGATTTTTTACATACAAAACTCTGCTTCTTAGCGACATATTGCTTCATTTGCTCTAAATGCAGATGCTTTTTTATAAAACAATTTTCATTGACACAGCTATCACAAATTGAATGTTCTACTTTCATGATTTCAATTTTTGAGCGTGAAACATATTTATTGGTTCTCTTTTCTTGTTATCAAAAATAATAAAAATAAATTTAAAAAATAAGTATTAATACTTAAAAAATACTTATTTTTGTTTTGAGTTAAATAAGTGATTCATCTAAAATCAGAACTTATTAGTTAAGTAGTATCCAAAACCGAATTGTAATGCAAAGTACTAAGATCAAAACTACCTGTTCCTATTGCGGTGTTGGCTGCGGAATAATCGTGACTAACGATGCTAAAAATGGTGTAATGGTCGAAGGTGACAAAGATCATCCCGTTAATAAAGGAATGTTATGTTCTAAGGGAATGAATTTGCACTACGTAGTTAACGATACATCGGATAGAATTTTATATCCTGAAATGCGCGGCAGCAAGCATTATCCGCTAGAACGTGTAAGTTGGGATACTGCATTAGATCGTGCCGCGGCTGTTTTTTCTTCAATTATAAAAAAACATGGACCAGATAGCGTTGGATTTTACATCTCAGGGCAATGCTTAACGGAAGAATATTATTTAGTCAATAAACTTGTAAAAGGTTTTTTAAAAACTAATAATATCGATACGAATTCTCGTCTTTGTATGAGTTCTGCTGTTGTTGGTTATAAAAAGACTTTTGGAGAAGATTCTGTTCCAATTGCTTATGATGATATTGAATTGGCGGACACTTTCTTAATTACCGGCGCAAATCCGGCTTGGTGCCACCCTATTCTTTTCAGAAGATTAGAAAAACACAAAGAAAAAAATCCGAAAATCAAAGTAATTTGTATCGATCCTAGACGAACTGATACAGCTGCATTTGCAGATTTGCATTTGCAGATTATTCCCGGTTCGGATATTATTTTGTATCACGCCATTGCCAGACGTATTATTGAAAAAGGTCATGTAGATCATGATTTTGTAAAAAATAACGCGGAGAATTTCAAACAATATAAAGATTTAGTTTTAGGCACTTCTTTAGAAAAAGCTTCAAAACTTTGCGGAATTCCTGTAAACGATATTAAACTTGCCGCCGATATTATCGGAAAAGCCAAAGGATTTATTTCGCTTTGGGCAATGGGCTTAAATCAAAGTGCCGTTGGAGTTGATAAAAATACAGCTTTACTAAATTTATCTCTTTTAACGGGACAAGTTGGAAAACCAGGTTCTGGGCCTTTTTCATTAACAGGTCAGCCCAACGCAATGGGCGGACGCGAAGTTGGCGGAATGGCAACGCTTTTAGCCGCACACAAAGAGATCGCAAATCCAACACATCGCAAAGAAGTAGCTGACTTTTGGGGTGTTGACGAAATTTCAGATAAACCGGGTTTAACAGCCACAGAAATGTTTGAAGCTTTGGAATCAGGTAAAATGAAAGCAGTTTGGATTATCTGCACTAATCCTTTGGTGAGTTTGCCAGATTCTCGAAGAGCCGAGAAAGCACTTCAAAATGCTAAATTTGTTGTTGTTCAGGATATTTCGCATAATGCCGATACAGCCAAATTTGCCGATTTATTATTGCCTGCGGCAGGTTGGCTGGAAAAAGAAGGTACTATGACTAATTCTGAGCGTCGTATTTCTTATCTCCCAAAAGGAATTAACGCTCCAGGCGAAGCACTTCCAGATATTGAAATTCTAATTCGTTTTGCTAAAAAAATGAATTTTAACGGATTCAATTTTAACAGTGCAGAAGAAATTTATAAAGAACATTGCGCACTGACAAAAAATACCAATATTGACATTTCATTTTTAAATTATCATCGCCTAAAAACCGAAGGAACTTTTCAGTGGCCAGTTCCAGATTATGGACATCCAGGAACGCCAAGATTATTTACAGATAAAAAATTCTACACGCCTTCCGGAAAAGCAATTTTTAATCTGCCTGTTTCTATCGAAAATACTTCGGTTCAGCCAAATGCCGAATTTCCTTTTATTCTTACCACGGGAAGAATTCGCGATCAATGGCACACGATGACAAAAACAGGAAAAGTTTCGAGATTATTAACGCATATTCCGAGTCCAGTTTTGGAAATCAATCCGATTGATGCTTTTAAAAATGATATTAAAAATGGCGATATTGTTACTGTAACAAGTGAAAATGGCGAAGTTCGAGTAAAAGCTAAAGTTACTGATTCAATCAAAGAAAAAGTCGTTTTCCTACCGATGCATTGGGGAAAACAGCTTGAAAATGATTTAAATAGAACCAATAATTTAACCAATACTGTTGTCGATCCTGTTTCCAAAGAACCCGATTTTAAATTTACAACTGTTTCGATTAAAAAATATGTAAAACCGTTTCAGAAAATTGCGATTGTTGGCGCTGGAGCGGCTTCTTTCCGATTCATTCAGAATTATCGTGAATTCAATACAACCGATGAAATTATCGTTTTTTCGAATGAAGTAAATCCGTTTTACAATCGTGTTTTGCTTCCCGAATATATGACGGGAGAATTTACTTGGGATCAGCTTTTAAAAGTGAGAGACGGCGAAGCTTTTAACAAATTAAAAATTACGATGAAAGCAGGCGTTGCGATTGAAAAATTAGACGCAACAAAAAAAACAATTTTAGACAGTCAAGGCGAAATTCATACTTTCGATTCTTTAATTCTGGCAACAGGAAGCCGACCTTTTGTTCCCGAAAATGCACAACTTCATCTTCCTGGCCGTTTTACCGTTCGAAGAAAAGAAGACGCTGATCGTTTGAAAAAACATCTAGACAGCACCAATCTTCCGCCAGAAGAACAACATGTTGTAATAATTGGTGGCGGATTATTAGGTTTAGAATTAGCTGCAGCTTTAAAACATAAAAAAGTAAAAACCACTATTATTCAAAGAGCTTCGCGTTTGATGGAGCGTCAATTAGATCGAATTTCTAGCAAATTATTGGCAGAAGAAGTTCAGCTTCGCGACATTCAAATTTATTTTGATAATGAAGTAAGTACCGTTTTTGAAACAGATAATCCGAATGAAATTGAAATTGCTTTAAAAAGTGGAAAAATCATAACGGCAAATGCAATTGTGTATACGATTGGAACTATTCCAAATATTGAAATTGCAAGAGAAAGCGGTCTTTTATGCGGTCGCGGAGTAAAAGTGAATCAGTATTTACAAACATCAAATCCTGATATTTTTGCCATTGGAGAAATTGCCGAATTCAATAACAAATTATTTGGAATTACGTCGGCAGCAGAAGAGCAAGCCGATATTTTAGCGAACTTTTTAGCAGGCGATATTAGCAGTTATTACAAAGGTTCAATTTTAATGAATATTCTAAAATTAGAAGACATAAACCTTTGTAGTATTGGCGATCTTACAATTCCAGAAAATGATGATTCTTATGAAGAAATTGTTTTTACCGATTTGAAAAAACGTTATTACAAAAAATGCATCGTAAAAGACGATCTTTTAGTTGGTGCAATTTTAATGGGTGATAAAAACGAATTCGCTGAATTTAAAACGATGATTGAAAGCAAAATCGAATTATCAGACAAACGAAATACGCTTTTAAGAGGAAGTTCAAACACAAAACCAGTTTTAGGAAAATTGGTTTGTTCGTGCAGTCAAGTTGGCGCTGGAAACATTGAAGAAACCATTAAAAGCGGCGTAAATGATTTTACGGATTTATGCAAAAATACAGGCGCAGGTTTAGGCTGCGGAAGTTGTAAAACAGAGGTTAAGGAGATATTGGCGAAATGTAAATAATTTATTTTGTTTCAGGTTTAATGTTTCAAGTTGTTGAAACTTAAAACTTGAAACAACGGAATGTCACCCTGAGCGGAGTCGAAGCGCCCTCCAATTGGAATCGGGCTTCGACTCCGCTCAGCCTGACAAACTTGAAACCTGAAACCTGAAACAAAGAAAACCTGAAACTTGAAACAAGAAAAAAAATGGAACTAACAAGATTAATAGTAAAAGGAGGCGTTATTTCGCCAGGTGAACTTCGTGAAGTGGTAAATATTGCTTTGGAGGAAGGTTTAAATTCCATTTCGTTTGGTTCTAGACAGGATATTATTTTCCCTCAAGGTTTTAAAACATTAGACAAAACTACTTTAGGAAAACATCATTTTGTTTATCCCGATCAAAAAAGCGGTAATAATATTGTTTCTTCTTATGTATCTACAGATATTTTTAGAAATACAAACTGGCTTACCGGAAATCGTTTTTTATATGTTTTGGAAGAATTTAAAGAACAGCCAAAATTAAAAGTCAATATAACCGATCCGAAACAGCAATTGGTTCCTTTGTTTACGGGACATTTAAACTTTATTGCTTCAGAACATGAAGATTATTGGTATTTATACATTCGTCTGCCTAAATGGGAAAAAATGGAAGTTTACCCTGTTTTGATTTACAGCTGGGATCTTGCAAAAATTTACTACGAAATCGAAAAAATTTCTGGAGAAGATACTTCTGCTGATATCGAATTGTTGTTTACTTTGGTTAGCGAAGCTTTAGACACTAATAACAGAACTATTGATAAACCGTTGAACATTCCATTTTACCCATTTCCATATTACGAAGGAATGAATAGAATGGGAATTGATCAATATTGGCTCGGATTATATTGGAGAAACAATCAGTACGATTTGGATTTTCTAAAAGAAATGTGCGATTTGTGTTTTGAATGTAAAATTGGAAAAATCTGCATTACACCTTGGAAATCTTTTATTATAAAAGGAATTCCAAAAGATCGAAAACTAGAATGGGAAAAATTTCTTGGCAAAAGAGGAATCAACGTTCGCCATTCTTTGTTAGAACTAAATTGGCATTTGCCAGTTGCAATGGAATGGGCTTTAAACCTGAAAACATTTCTGGTTCGTACTTTAGATCAATTTGATATTAGCACTTACGGATTGAATTTTGGAATTTCAGAATACAATCGCGACGGGCATTATTTCACTTCGATTATTATCGAAAAAAATGAACTTCCAGCCGCTTTAGAATCGATTAAAATCAGAGATACTTATAATGTTTTGTTTGCTAAAAATTTCGATCCGAATACGCGTGAATATATTGTACATTCACAAGATATCGACAAATTGGAACTGCCTACTATTTTAATTGAATTGAGCAGAAAATATTTTGAAGAATTAGGAAACACAACTACCGAAACCACTGAAAATCAACAAAAAAAAGAAAAACCACAGTTAGACATTTATCAATGTCAGGAATGTTTAACGCTTTACAATTCAGAATACGGTGATGAAACGCAGCGAATTCCGAAAGGCATTTTATTTGAAAATCTTCCAGAAACGTATTGCTGTTCTTTGTGTGAAGCGCCAAAAAGCAATTTTATAGTTTTAGAACTTGTCAAACAATAAAATTATAGTATTAAAAGCTTAACACTTATGTATTTAAAAATTACGTATATTTAGCTTAGCTAAGAAATAACGATAAATCATTATACCTCAGATATTATTTATTTTCTTAGAATCAAGCTATTTTACTCAACAAAAAAATACAGTTATGATAAAACGAAATTCAAGTACTCCTGCTGTAAATAATACTGATATCCCAGCAGAAACAGCTGTAGAGACCACTACAGAAGTGCAACCAGAAGCAAAAGCAACAGTAAAAAGAACCACAAGAACTGCTGTAAAAACACCAGCTTCAAAAGCGGCCGCCACTAAAACAACAGCTACAAAAACGACTGCAGCAAAAACATCAACGGCAAGAACACCTGCAACAAAAGCACCAGCTGCAACAGTTAAACCTGCGGCAAAAACACCTGTAAGAGCTGCTTCAAAAAGTGCTCCTAAAGCTACGGTAAAAAAAGCAACCACAACGCCAGCAAAAACAGAACCAATTGTTTCTGAAATTATAGAAATTCAGACAAATGATATTCCGGTGCCTTTTGAAGAAAATAAGCCTGTTTTGACTATTGAAAAAATTGGCAAAAAAAACGACATAAAATCAAAGTTGAAAGCAAAATTAAAAGCTAAAAAAGAAAAGGAAAAGAAAAGAGAAAAAGCGATAAAAACTGTTATTAAAAAATTAGAAAAAGCAAAGAAAGCGAAACTAAAAGCAGCCGAAAAGAAAAAAGAAAAAGCGAAAAAAGCAAAAGAAAAAGCCAAAGCTAAAAAAGTAGCTGAAAAGAAAGCAAAAGCTTCAAAAAAGGCAAAAGCTAAAAAGAAAAAATAATATCTGAGAAAGGTTTAACTTTGATAAAAGGTTGAACCTTTTAATTTTTGTCATTTCGACCGAAGGGAGAAATCACACTAGTTAATCGACAAAGATTGGCTATCATTCTATGCGGAGTTTCTTGTGTGATTTCTCCCTTCGGTCGAAATGACAAGATTGTGTATTAAAAAAAGGCTTCGACTTCGCTCAGCATGAAAAACGTTACATCATCAAGAAGAAATATGGCTCATAAATTCCTCCAATCAACAATCAACAATTAATATTACCCCCCAATCGCAATCATACTACGATTATCAAAATGTTTTTTCGGATCATCCATTTCATCAATAGTAACCATTCCTGCCCTAACTTTCTTTTTATTTTTAATCGCATTTGAAATCAAATCACTAATCGATTCACCATTTCTAAAAGCCGTCAATAAATCAGTTTCTGAGTTAGAGAAAAGACAGTTTTTTATTTTTCCGTTGGCCGTCAAGCGGATGCGGTTACAACTGTCACAAAACGGATTTGTAATAGAACTTATGATTCCGAAATTGCCTTGAAAATTCTTTATTTTATAAGTTCTGGCTGTGAAGTTTTTTTCGTCTTCTAATTTTTTTATTTCGTTTGAAGAAAAACTATTTTCAACTAAAGATAAAATCTCATTTTGCGAAACCATTTTGCTTCTATCCCACTCATTTCCAGCAAAAGGCATAAACTCAATAAATCGAACAGAAATAGGAAGAAACTGAGTCAGTTTTACAAAATCGACTATCTCGTTATCATTAAATCCTTTCATCAAAACGACATTTACTTTTACTTCAAAATCATTATTTAAAAGCAAATGAAGATTATTAATAACTTTATCAAACTGATTTCTAAGTGTTATCGAATTAAATTTTGATGAAACCAGAGTGTCTAAACTCAAATTGATTTTTTTGATTTTAAATTGCTTTAAAACCTCAATGTGACGATCTATTAAAATTCCGTTTGTTGTAATAGAAAGAGAAACTTCCAATTCTGATAATTTAGAAACAATTTCTGGAAAATCTTTTCTCAAAAGAGGTTCCCCGCCCGTTAATCTAATTTTATCAACACCATTTTTTACGAAAGTCTGGGCAATTGCAAAAATCTCGTCGGCAGTCATTAAACTTGCTTTTGGAGAAAGCGCAATTCCATCAGCCGGCATGCAGTACGTACATCGCAGGTTGCATTTTTCAAGCAAAGAAATGCGCAGATAATTATGCTTGCGCCCAAAACCATCCGTTAAAATAGTGTTAGAGGCTGTCATGGTTTTTTCCTTTTAAAATATGAAAAACGTGCAGCAAGTGCGGAAAAACAGCATCCATAGATTCTCTTGCCCCATTTGTTGAACCTGGCAATGCTAAAACTACAGTTTTTCCTAAAGTTCCTGCAACTGTTCTAGAAAGCATCGCGTATGGCATTCTTTGCTGTCCGTAATTTCGAATGGCTTCTTCGATTCCTGGAATTCTGCTTTCTAATAATGGCTCTAAAGCTTCTGGCGTAACATCTCTTGGAGACAATCCAGTTCCGCCTGTAAAAATAACTAGCTGATTTTCTTTAGCGAAAGCTTTTGTTTTTTGTTGAATAATATCCAATTCATCTGGAATAATTTCATAATGCGAAGTTTCAACTCCGTATGAATCTAATTTTTCAACAATAACTTTTCCAGAACGATCTTCTTTATCTCCCGCAAAAATCGAATCGGAGCAAACGAAAACTGCAGCTTTAATTACGTTCGGGAATTTATTTTTAAAAGACGATTTTCCGCCTTCTTTATTGATTAATTTGATTGTCGAAATTTCAATTTCTTTGTCAATCGGTTTTAACATATCGTACATTGTCAATGCAACGATTGATGCGCCGTGCATAGCTTCAACCTCAACTCCAGTTTTGTAAACGGTTTTTACTTTGAAAATAATATGAATTTCTAAACCCTCAATATTATATTCAACAGCAGTATATTCAATAGGAAGCGGATGACAGTCTGGAATTGATAAATGCGTGTTTTTTACAGCAAATAATCCTGCAGTTTTTGCCATTTCTAATACATTTCCTTTTGGCACTAAATTGTTGACAACGGCATCAATTGTTTCTTTTCTGCTGACTTTTACAATTGCAGTTGCAGTTGCGACTCTTAAAGTGCTTATTTTATGGGTAATATCTACCATTTTATTTTTTAACTATTTTGTTTCCAAGTGAATGTATCGTTCTCAAACATTTCTTTACCAAAAATTGGTACATCGGTTTTAATCCAGTTTACAATAGCTTCAGTTGCTTCATAAACTTGCTTGCGACGCGTTGCCGAAACAAAAACGAACAAACAGATTTCGCCTGCTTTTACAACTCCCAAACTGTGGTAAATATGCATACAGGTTAAATCGAATTTGGCAAAAGCTTTTTCTCGAATGCTATACAACGCTTCATTTGCCATGTCTGTATAAGCCGAATAATCAATTGCTACGACAGTGTTATCGTGAATAACATCGGCGCGAACTTGCCCTAAAAAAATGTTGTGCGCTCCAATTGTATGTTTGGATTGATGTTTGGCAATCGATTCTGCTATAAATTCAGGAGAAATCGGTCCTTCTACAAATACATTTTTACTCATTTTTTATGTTATTTTTTTGCCACAGATTATATGGATTAAAATGATTTTTCTTTTTCTTTTGTCAGGCTGAGCAAAGTCGAAGCCCTCGTCCAATTGGAGCGCCCTTCGACTTCGCTCAGGGTGACAAACTAACGAACATCTTTAATTTGTGTTTAATTCATGGCTACAAATTTATCTCTAATTGTTATTAAGAACTTTAAAAGCCATTCATCAAACTTTTCAATTCTTTAGTTCTAGTGAGAGTCAACTGCATTCTGCAATCTGCATACATTTTATTTGCTATAACTCCCCCCATACCTTCGGGATAGCATTTAAATTTACAATTTGAATCTCGAAACTTTATCCAATCTTTTTGAGCAAGAACTAAAGCTGCCTGATCCTTTGCTCCTAATTTCTTTTTAAGCTGATTATAAACTTTATTTAATTCTTTATCTGCTTTATCATAAGCTTCATAAAGTTCTGTTTCGCCTGTATAATCGACATGCTTCTGAGAAAACATCATTTGATTAAAACAAAAACACAAAAACAAAAACATGAATATTTTTTTCATCTTAAAAATTATTAAGTTTTAAATATTTATTTTTTCTTTTAATAAAGTTTTCATTGCTAAAGCACCGCCAGAAATACTTTTTATATTTTTAAACTGATGTTTCTGAAGTAATTCTGTTGCAATTTTACTTCTAATTCCAGATTGGCAGAAAACATAAATTGTTTGATTTTTATTCAGTTTTTTAATTTCATTTTCTAAATGCATTAATGGAATCTGGATTTGATTTTTTAAACTGATTTTTGGTGATTCGTCCATATTTCTAACATCTAAAAAAATAACCTCATCATTTTCAATTTCATCTAAAACCGAATCAAAATTTATTTCTTGAACCTGATTTTCATCTGAATTGTATTTTCGTTCAAAATCTTCATTTGTTATTTGAAGATTAGAATTTTTTTCGAAATCATATTTTTGCTGTTCGCTATTCAACACATTATAAACCAATATTTTTCCGTTTAAAATTTCTCCAATTCCGAGAATTATTTTTAAAACTTCATTTGCCTGAAGCATTCCGATAATTCCAACTGTAACTCCGATTACGCCAGCATTTTCGCAATTCAAAGCATTCGAATTTTCGTCAGGATATAAGCATCTGTAATTTGGTCCGTTTTGATAATTGAAAACCGAAACCTGTCCTTGAAATCTAAAAATAGAACCGCAAACCATTGGTTTATTTGTTAACAAACAAGCGTCGTTTATTAAATATTTAATCGAAATACTGTCTGTTGCATCAACGATTATGTCATATTTTTCGAATAATGCAATTGCATTTTTTCCAGATAATTTTTCTGTAAAGGCTATTACTTTAATATCAGGATTCAATTCTGAAATCATGATTTTAGCCTGTTCAGCTTTTGATTTTCCAACGGCTGAAGTTTTGTAAATTACCTGACGATGTAGATTCGAAATTTCTATAATATCATGATCTATAATTCCGATTTCGCCGACTCCAGCCGACGCTAAATATGGTAAAATTGCTGCGCCCAAACCTCCTGCACCAATTACCAAAACTTTTGATTTTGCTAATTTACGCTGGCCTTCTTCTCCTATTTCTGGAAGAATAATTTGTCTGTTATATCGGTTTGATGAACTCATAATTATGTTTATCCTCCTGCAAATGGCGGTAATAATGCTACAATATCAGTTGTCTGTAATGTGTATTCTGCAGTTTTTGAAACTATTTTTTGATTTACAGCAACGCTAAAAGTCAGTGATTCGAACTCATATTTTTCATTCAAATCCTGCAATAATTTTTGCAATGATAATTCTTCAGAAAAAGATAATTTTTCGAATTCACATTTCGTTTTTTCAGCGACAGCTCCAAAATATTTTACCTCAATCATTATTATAAATTTAAATTCTGGAAAATAAATTCGTCTTCAAAGTGTTCTTGAAAATACGAAATCCAGCTCGATGTATTTCTTACCACTTCGCCAATAACAATAATTGCTGGCGATGATATTTTTTTTTCAGATACCAATTTAGTAATTGTATTGATAGTTCCAATTACTTTTTGTTCTGAATTTTTTGTACCGTTTTGGATAATCGCTACTGGCAGATCGTCATTTCTGTTTTGTTGATAAATAGAAATGATTTCGTCTAATTTATGCATTCCCATTAAAACAACTACAGTTGCTGCCGATTTCGAAGCGAGTTGAATGTCTTTTGATAATTTATGTTCAGAAGTTGTTCCTGTAATTACCCAAAAACTTTCGGCAACTTTACGCTGCGTCAAACTAATTCCAACTGAAGCAGGAACTCCTAAAGCCGAAGAAATTCCGGGAACAATTGCGGTTTCAATTCCAAAATCTTCAGCAAATTCAATTTCTTCGCTTCCTCTTCCAAAAACAAAAGGATCGCCACCTTTTAAACGAACAACATGCCCATATTTTTTTGCCATCATAACAATCAAATCGTTAATCTGATCTTGTGTGTAAGCGTGACAGCCTAAACGTTTTCCAACAAAAACGATTTCAGCATTTGATGCATATTCTAGCAATTCTTCATTTACTAACGCATCGTACAAAACTACATCGGCACTTTTTAAAGCTTTAATTGCTTTTAAGGTAATCAATTCAATATCACCTGGACCAGCGCCTACAATCGTCAATTTTGGGGTTTTTAAATTTCGCATAGTCTTTAAATTAAATTGATATTCAGATCGTTTAATTCATCAGCCGAATTAATATTGGTTAAATGAAAGTTCTCGCTTTCTTCTATATTGATAATCTGGTGCGGTAATTTTGCCAACAAATCCATCATTTTCAATTCGTTCGCTTCAATTGCTTCTTTAATTGTCGAGACAATACTTTTAGAATAAATCCCGATTAATGGATGTGTTTTACTCTCAGAAGAAAAAACCGTAATTTCGGCTTCTTTTGTATGTTTTGAAATTAATTCCTGTAATAATTCTGTTGAAATTAACGGAATATCGCAACTTAAAATTAAATTGAATTCGGTATCAGAATGCGACAAAGCGGTATAAATTCCACCCAACGGACCTTTATCTAAAACCAAATCAGGAATTTTTTCATACTCCAAATAATCGTATTCTTTTGATGCTGTAATCAATTTTATTTGATCTGTAATCGGCAAAATCGCCTGAATAATATGTTCAATAAATGGTTTTTCCTGAAACAAAACTAATCCTTTTTCTGATTTCATTCTGGAACTTTTTCCTCCACAAAGAATAAATACTGTAAGTGCTTCCATGGTTTTGTTTTTTGTTATTTTTTTTTCAGGTTTAAAGTTTCAAGTTAACATCTATATGTTTTCATTTATATACCGCTTTTCATCGATTACCTCAAACTTTTTTCTGTCACTCTAATCTATCGGCAATAACGTTACTAATTGCCCTTTTTTATATTCCTGAATATCTTCTGGAACAATAAGCAAACCATTTGCAACGGCAAAAGTATTTAGCATTGCTGAACTTTGTCCATCGAGAATAGTAACTTTTGTTTCGTCGTATTTTGCTTTTAAGAATAATGTTTTTCCTGTACTATTTTTAATCTCCGAATTTAATTTACGCACTACTTTTGTTTTATGAATGTTCGAAAATCCTAATTTGTTTTTAATTGCAGGCGAAACATAAATGTAAAAATTCGTTAGCGATGAAGCTGGATTTCCTGGTAATGCAAAAACCAACGTTTCATTTTTAGTACCAAAAAACATTGGTTTTCCAGGCCTTTGATTGATTTTATAAAACAATTCCTGAACGCCGTTTTGCAATAAAGCTTCTTTTACAAAATCATAATCTCCTACTGAAATTCCGCCAGAAATTAAAACAACATCATTTTTTTTCAGAATACTTTTAAGCGCATTTTTTGTCGCTTTTAAATTATCTTTTACTCTATAAACTTTTGTTTTTTTGATTCCGATAGTTCCCAGTGCTGCTTCCAGCATAACCGAATTACTTTCAAAAATCTTTCCTTTTTTAAGCTTTTTTCCTGGTTCAACTAACTCGTTTCCTGTAACTAAAATGGCCACTTTCGGCTTTTTGTAAACCTCAACTTCTGTGATTCCTAAACAAGCCAGAAATCCAATTGCTGCAGGTGTGATTAAAGTATTGGCTTCAAAAACTATATCGTCTTTCGCAATTTGTTCTCCTTTTTGGCGAACGTTTGAAAGTTTATCAGGCATTGTGGCAATCAGAATCGAATCTTTGTTTGCCATTACATGTTCCTGCATTATTACTGTATCTGCATTATCGGGAACAAAAGCGCCTGTAAATATTCGAATCGCTTCGTTTTGCTTCAATTTTATATTAGAATGATCTCCAGCCTGTGAAGTTCCAACAATATCATATTGATGTCTGATGCTGTGAGTAAAGGCATATCCATCCATAGCAGACTGGCGAAAAGGCGGCATGTCGATTGGCGAAATTACTTTTTCTGCTAAAACATATCCTAACGCTTTGCTAACCGAAATTAATTTGGTTGGCATTTTGGTGCTATTAGCTTCAATAATCGCTATGGCTTCTTCTACTTTAATCATTAGGCTATTTTTTACAAGCAAAAAATACTTATTACAAATATAAGTATTTTTACTTAGTTCAATCAATTAAGTACATTTTTTTTTAAAATATAAATTTAGCTTAATTCTTTTACATAGATTTATAAAAACTCAAATAGCTTTAAAAGTGAAAGTAGTTCTACTTATTTATTTCTAAAATTACCTTTTGGAAGATAATACAACCAAGCAAATCCAATAAAAAATAAGATTGAAGAAGCTATAAATGCAGGAATTAAAATTTCTTTGTTATTCTCTAATGCATTATTCAAAGAAGCATATAAAAGCCAGATTTGAATACTTACATTTAAAATCAAAATAAAAATAAGTGTCGAAAGTATATTGTTCAACTTATTAGGGTTAGCGCGATTCTGGCTTCGTCTAAAAGTACTCATATCTATAAATTTAAATTATACAGTCTAGCTGTCTTTTTTCTCAATCATTGCTTTTACAAAAACAGCATTTTTTTTAAAAACCACTTCTAATTGTGGTAAAGCTCGTGGCGGCGGTCCGGCAATAACATCTCCAGTAGAAGCGTCAAATGAGCCTTCGTGACACGGACAATGAATAATTCCAGTGCCTGGTTTGTAATATACTGAACAAGAAAGGTGTGTGCATTTTTGTTCGTAAGCTCTAAATTCACCGCTTTCTAAGTGAATTAATATATACGGAATTGTACTTCCTTCTAAAACAAAACCTCTTGTTCCGCCCACGGGAACATCTTCTTTATTGCAGATAAAATGTTCGCCTTGCACTTCTTCTTTTGGTAATAAAAAAGCTTTTGCAGTTACGAATCCGCTTCCAACCATTAATCCGCCGGAAACAAAAGTCAGGAATTTAGCAAAATCGCGTCGGCTAACTTGTGTAGATTCCTGTTTTTTTATGGGGAAATCTTTTTTCCAGTTTTGATTTAAATTATCTTCTTTTGACATGATTATGGTTTAATAAATTCTTAATTCTGTACTGCCCTTTGGCATCATGATATTGACTTTTGTTTTAACTTTTTCTTGTCCAAAAATAAAGTTGTTGACTGGCGTACTATTGGGTCTCATTTCTTCAATTTGTTCTCTTGTTCCATAAAACAACGCACCGCTTGGACAAACTGTAGCGCACATTGGTTTTTTACCTACGCTTGTTCTGTCGTAACACATCGTGCATTTCATCATTAAATCGTATTCTTCAACTTTTTTAGGCACACCAAAAGGACAAGCCATAACACAGTTTGAACATCCTATACATCTTTCTGTACTTGCTGTGTGGACAACACCAAATTCGTCTTGCGAAATCGCATCGGCTGGACAAACATTTGCACAAACAGGATCTTCGCAATGCATACAAACCTGTACTGTGGTTTGAATTGTTGACGAACGATCTACATAATTTACGCTTATTAAAGTCTGCTGACCGTTGGTTTCACATTCGGCGCAGGCCATTTCGCAGGCTTTACAGCCAATACAGCGCTGCATATCTACAAAAAACTCTTCGTTTGTATTAAAATTGGTCAAATTCATAACTTCACTTTTTATAGATTAAACACTTGCATACGCTTCAGATTCTTTTGCTGGCGGCGCTATTTTTCCTTGCGGATCTAATAAACATGCGCAGACTTTAAATTCCGGAATTTTAGAAATTGGATCTAAAGTTCCCGGCGTTAATTGATTGGCAGATTTGTGTCCCGGCCAGTGATACGGTATAAAAACGGTATCTTTTCTAATCGTTTCTACAATATTGGCAGGGAAAATTCCTTCGCCTCTTCTTGTTGCCACTCTTACTAATTCTCTTTGTTTGATTCCGTATTGTGCAGCCAATTCGGGATGAATTTCTAACATTGGTTCTGGAAACTGATCTACTAGTTTTCCAATTCGACGTGTTTGTGTTCCGCTTAAATATTGCGAAACAACGCGGCCTGTTGTCAATGTTATTGGATATTCTTCATCGGTAACTTCTCCCGGAAGTTTATACGGTGCGGGATTAAAATGCGCTTTTCCGTCTGGCGTTTTAAACTTTTTATCTTCCCAAAGTCTCGGCGTTCCCGGATGATCTTCGGTTGGACAAGGCCAAAAAACTCCCATTTTATCTTCTACTTTTTTATAAGTAATTCCAAAATAATCGGCTGTTCCGCCTTTTGAAGCGACACGCAATTCATTAAAAATTTGTTCGCTATTATCGTAAGTAAATTTATCTTCTTCGCCCAGTCTTTTAGCTATTTCTAGTAAAATTGAAGTATCGGTTCTGGCTTCTCCCGGAGGCGTAACCGCTTGCCTGATTCTAATTACTCTTCCTTCTGCAGAAGTTGTTGTTCCTTCTTCTTCTTCCTGTAAAGAACCTGCTAAAACAATATCGGCATGTCTTGCGGTTTCATTCAAAAAGAAATCAATACAAACGTAAAATTCTAATTTTTCAAGAGCAGAACGCACATAATTATTATTAGGAAGTGAAACCAGCGGATTGAAACAAATGGAAATTAATCCTTTAATTTCATCTCTGTGAATGGCTTCTATAATTTCATAAGCCGTAAGTCCTTTTCCCGGTAAATCTTTTTCGTCGATTCCCCAAACTTCAGATATATATTTTCTGTGTTCTGGATTTTCGATATCTCTGTTTCCGGGTAATTGATCACATTTATGCCCATGCTCTCTTCCACCCTGACCATTTCCTTGTCCGGTAATTGTTCCGTAACCGCAATAGGGTCTTCCAATTCTTCCTGTTGCTAAAACCAGATTAATACAGCCTAAAACATTATCAACACCTTTTGAGTGATGTTCGATTCCTCTTGCGTGAAGTAAAAAGCTTGTTTTTGCTTTTCCCCATAATTCGGCTGCAGCTTTTATTTTTTCTTTGTCAATTCCGGTAACTTCTTCTGCCCATTCTAAAGTATACTCTTTTACGGCATCAATCGTTTCCTGAAATCCTGAAGTATAATTATCAATAAAATCGTGATCGAGCATGTCATGATCTACCAAATATTTTAGCATTGCGCCGTATAAAGCAGAATCTGTTCCAGGTTTCACATCTAAATGAATATCAGCTGTTCTTGCAAGCGGAATCATTCTTGGATCGATTACAATTAATTTTGCACCGCGATCTCTTGCTTTCCAAATCCAATGTGTGAGGGTTGGGAATGTTTCACTAATGTTTGCTCCTGTAACAATGATAACTTCGGCATATTCTAAGTCCGAATAATTGTTTGAAGCTCGGTCTAAACCAAATGCTTTTTTATTTCCCGCTCCGGCGCTTACCATACAAAGTCTTCCGTTGTAATCAAGGTTTCTTGTTTTTAGAGCGACACGGGCAAATTTTCCAACTAAATAACTTTTTTCGTTGGTTAATGAAACTCCAGATAACATCGAAAATGCATGTTTTCCGTATTTTTCCTGAATTCTTTTAATTTCAGAAACGGTTTTATCCATGGCATCATCCCATGAAATTTTTTCAAATCCTTTTCCTTCTACTCTTTGTATTGGGTGCAAAAGTCGATCTGGGTGATTATTTTGAAGATATCTTTGAACTCCTTTTGGACACAAACGTCCTTCGTTAAACGGAAATTCCATCCACGGTTCAAAACCTACTACTTTGTTTTCTTTAACCAATAACTGAATTCCGCATTGCATTCCGCAAAAACAACAATGTGTTTTTACAACGTCATCTGGTTCATCTCGTCCGTTGTAACCGTCTACAGGTGCATAGTTAAGATGTGGTCCAAATGCTTCAATTATTTTTTCAGTTGATACAGGTAGTTTTGCCATTTTTTTTTGTTATTTTTTGTTTCAGGTTTCATGTTTCACTTTTCACGTTCTGTGCGGAACTTGAAACTTGAAATTTGAAACTTTTATAAATTATCCAAATAAATTTCCGCCTTCTAGTCTAGCTTTTAAATGTGCTTGAGCCAGGCGGGATCTTTTTCCTTCTGGACTTAAATCGAGATGAGAAGTTCCATCTTCATGGGTAAAATCAAAACCTAATTCTTTGGTTACTATTTTTAAATCATTGATATGAAGTTTTGTAGCAAATTCTTCTCCAGTATGCGGACAAACTGCCATTCCTTGTTTAATTCCTTCTTGTTTATAAATATGAGCTCCAATTTGCGCGGGACGCTGAATAATATGAAAGAATTTCCCAAACGGAATCCAAATCAAAAACATGATTACGGTTACGGCATGAATTACGGCAAGGAAATCATATGCAAAACCTTTCATGAATTGATAGGAATATGTTAAGCATAAACCAGTTACAGAAATTGCGATTAACAAAATCAATGGTAACAAATCGCCCTCAAAAGTTTGCGTTGCAATTAATCCGGGATTGGTTAATCTTCTTCTTAAATAATAAACAGATCCTATAATCACTAACCATGAAGACCAGTTTAAAGCATGGAAAATCAGGAAAGCCAGAAATGAATTTATCTGAAAATCCATCATTTTAAATCCGAAGAAATGTGCTTCGTAAATAGAAATTGAATTTGGCGCAAGCGTAAAGTGAATCCATCCAAATGTAAGCGGAATTGTTATGGCAAATGCCGATAAGCAACCGATAGCAATACAAAAATGGGCAAACCAGCGCCATTTGCTTCTTGGATAAATAAACTTTTGAACAACAATATTCTGAGCAGTTTCTTTTCCAAGAAACCATAAATGCGAAAATATTTTTCCTGTAAAAAGAAATTTAAGGCTTCTTTTAAAATACATCCATGTTGGAGGTCTTTGCAACCAAACCGTATAACGATATACGATTCCGAAAAAAGCGAATACGGTTCCGAATAAATAAGTGACTAATGCCGCATCAAAATTTTGTAATTTTCTGGAACCGTAAAAAACGAGCACAATGGTCAATATAGAAACCAGAGTTGCAACAAGTAAAGCTTTGGTATTAAACGTTTTATTTTTCATCTTTAATAAAATTAAATGATTACTTATTTAACTTGGTTTTTCACAATTTTTACGATTGTAGAACCACCAATTGATACCTGTAGCTAATATAGTGAAAATAGCAACACCAATAAAAAATTGATTTACAGTACCATTAGCAGAAATATTGTTCCCAATTAATTTAGAAAAGATAAAAGGTCCAAAAGCAGCGATTGCAGCTGTCCATCCAATTACACCAGCTGCCTGACGCGGATTTTCTTTAAATATGATTGGATATTGTCTAAAAGTACCTGCATTTCCAATTCCTGTAAAAAAGAACATGGCCAAAATCACGGTTACAAAAAGAGGAAATTGTTCCATACTAGTTGGCGCAACTAATCCTTGTGTTACCAATATTATTGCTCCTGCCAAAATTCCTAAACCTGTAATCGTTGTTAAGATTGCTCCTCCAACTTTATCAGCTACAAATCCAAAAGCAATTCGGCTGGCAGAACCTAATAATGGTCCGTAGAAGGCATATACTAAAGGATCTGGTGCATTTGGAAAATCTCCGTAAAGAAATTTAATCATTAAAGGAAAAGCAGCAGATAATCCTGCAAAAGTTCCAAAAGTCATTACATAAGTTATCGTGCAATACCAAGTATGTTTATTAGAAAAAATATCCATTTGTTCTTTTACAGAGGCCATCATTGGAATACTTCTTAAATAAAACCAACTTAAAATTGTCATGATTATTAAAAATGGAACGTACCAAAATGCTGCGGACTGCAAGTATATTTCTGATTTTTTAACGGCTGTATTATCAGGTTTGATGTTGTCTAAGATTTTTTCGGCCAATTTCGGATTTGCATTTGCAATCGCTTTTGCTTTTGCTTTTACTGGCAATGCATTAAAAATAATAACATTATCTGTAGAATTTACTGAGGCACTTACGGAATCAATTACATTTTGCTTTACGTTAGAAAGTATTTTAGTCTGAACTTCTGCATCAAAAGTGGCAAAAACTTCTTTTTGTTTTTCTAAGCTTGATGTTTGTAAAAGCGCTAAAGTTTCTTTAGGATCAACACTCGTAAAATTTGATGCCGCTCCGTAAATTCCGACACTAATAATCAGTGGCGTAACAAATTGCGCGATCGAAACTCCAAAATTCCCAATTCCAGCTTGTAATCCTAACGCTGTTCCTTTTAATCTTTGAGGAAAAAATAAACTTGTACTTGGCATGTAAGAGGAGAAATCTCCTCCTCCAAAACCTGTGGTAAAAGCTAAAACAGCAAAAACCCAAAATGGCGTATTGACATTCATAATTGCAAAACCAATCCCGATAACTGGAATTAATTTTATCGCTGTTGCAAAAGACACAATGTGACGTGTTCCAAAAATGGGTAATAAAAAAGTATGAACAATTCTTAAAAATCCAGCTGCAAGTCCGGGAATAGCAGTTAACCAAAAAAGCTGATCTTTAGAAAAATTAAATCCTAATCCGGGTAATTTAACGGCAATAACACTCATCATGAACCAAGAAGCAAATGATAATATTAAAGTTATTGTTGTGATTGTTAATGTCCTCCAAGCAATTTTACTTCCGCCAGCATTCCAAAACGCTTCATCTTCAGGATCCCATTTGTCTAACCAAGTTTTCATATCTATTTTATTTAATTTTTAATGATTGCTTTCTATATCTCTTGTAAAGTTTGGCAATTTAGTTCTGGTTGCATTTATGATGGTTCTGTGCATCCATAGCAGACAAAGAACAGAAACTACGAAAATAAATATCCAGGAACTTGTCCATAATCCAGTGTAATTGAGGAGATAACCGAAAATTATTGGACCTAAAAATCCGCCCAAACCGCCTATTAAACCAACCATTCCCCCTACAACTCCAACTTCATTTGGAAAATATTCTGGAATGTGTTTGTAAACTGCCGCTTTTCCTATTCCCCAAGAAATTCCGATAAGGATTACCAAAACCAAATAAACCCAGAGATTGGCACTAAAATTTATCTGTGTTATTCCCTGTGCTAATAATTCTTTCTTTTTTACTTCTTGATTTTGTTTTACAACGATTTCCTGCCAAGATGTTTTTACCGGAAAAATAGATTGCCTGTTTAATTCTGCCTCTTTTTTTGCTTCTATTTGATGTGCTTTTCCGTTTACAATTACTTTATCTAAAGCAATTTCTGTTACAACACCATTATTCATTGCCATTACACCCGGACCCGCAGTAAAAATTTCCATTTTAGGAAACATCAATAAAAAGCTGATTACGATTGAAGAACCTAAAACCCAATACATTACTTTTCTGGCTCCGAATTTATCAGAAAGATAGCCGCCAAAAGCTCTAATGACTCCAGAAGGCAAACTGAACATTGTGGCAAACATTCCGCCCATGACCAAAGTTGTCCCGTAAACATTCATAAAATTAGGAAGAAGCCATTGAGAATAGGCCACGAAAAAACCAAAAACTAAAAAATAATAGGTTCCAAAGCGCCATACTCTAGTTTTTTTGAGCGGAGATAATAATTCTGTTATGTTTTTTGAAACGCCCTGATTGGTTTTGTTTTTAGCAAAAACAATAAAAAGTATTCCGATAATTACAAGAACAGCCGCATAGATAACTGGAAGCATTTTCCAGCCATTTATAGGATCTTTTTCTGATAGATTATTTAGTAAAGTTGGTGCAATAAAAGTGGTAATTGCTGCACCTGCATTTCCCATTCCGAAAATTCCTAAAGCTCTTCCCTGCCATTCTTTTGGATACCAAACAGATGTATAGCCAATTCCGACCGAAAAACTTGTTCCGACTAATCCGAATAAAAAGCTTAAAACGGCAAAACTCCAGAAAGAATCTGCAAATGGCAGTAAAAAAAGTGGAATGGAACACAGTAAAAGTAAAGTAGAAAAAACAATTTTTCCACCATATTTATCTGTCAAAATTCCGATTGGAAGCCTGAAAATAGAACCCGAAAGAATTGGAATTCCTAAAAGCCAGCCTGTTTCAATGACTGTAAAATTAAAAATTCCTTTATCTGCTAAAAAAGTTATTAAAACACCATTTAAAGTCCAGCATGCAAAACATACCGTAAAGGCTAATGTATTTAAAAATAAAATACGGTGCGATTGAGTAAGGTTATTCATATCAAAATTTTAAATATTATTGAAATAAGCTGCATTTCAATAATGCAACAAAATTAAAATCTTAAATACTTACAAAATATGACATATATCATACTAAAGACAATTAAGTCTTCAATATAAAAACAATCTAAAATACAATATATTAAGTAATTAACACTAAATAAGAAACTTTTTTTTCAACACCTTTGTTATTTAGAAACATTATTTTGTAAGAATTTTTAATTTAAGAAACTCGATTACAGTAAAATTCAGAAGAGAAAGAAAAACTCGCATTGGGTTTAAAAAAAATATAGTCTGTAAGTATTCTGATTGTTTTTGGACGTTTTCAAATCTACTTTTCAATTTTATAAGGATTTAAAAACTAGAAAATTAAGTTAAAAATACTACATTTTTTTAGGCTGTTAAAAAAATATTCTAGAAAAAATTACAATCCCAAAATAATTCAAATTATTGATTTACAAATACTTAAACACAACATAAATAATAATACACTTCTTTTATTAAAAAAAATTACACATTTTTTTGGTTTTTATTATATTAAAATTAACTTTGTCTATAGGATTAGTAGAGTTTAAATAATGTTTCAAACATAAAAATTATTATTGTGAAAACGACAGAAAGCATATCGCATTACATTCTTCCTAAAGTATACACTTATAACACTTTCTGTTATATGTGTTTCTGTTGTTAAAACCTACTTTTAATTTATGTGCTTTTTATCCTTTTATCCAAAAGCAGATTTCTTAAAAATTCACCACCGAAAATATTTATTGAATTTACCCAAAAATCTCTCAATTGCTTTTTTACTGCATTTGATTGATTCTTGAAACCATACCTATATTTCAAAAATTAAAATGACTAACAATTAAAAAAAACTAAAATGAAAACAATGCAAACCTGTTGCTGTAAATAAAAAAAGCCATTTCTGCGGCAACAGAAATGGCGAGGCTTAAAGAACATTTATCACTAAATCAAGAACACTTTTAGAGTGCTGTATAAACAGTGCTCAGGGCGTCTTGTTAATTACTTAAAACCAACACAAAGAAATGAAAAAAAAGTTAAACATACACATACTGCTGTTTCTACTCTTCATAACGGCAAGCATACAAGCCCAAAATACAACCCCACTTATTCAGTCAAAATTGGATGGAACTGTAGTCGATGACCTTACAAATCAACCAATTATAGGTGCTTCTGTAACTATTAAAGGAACAACTCACGGCGTTGTTACCGATGCAGAAGGAAAATTCTATTTTCAAACTGGACAGAAATTTCCTTATACCTTAATTGTAAGCTATATTGGTTACAAAAAAGCAGAAGTAATTGTAGAGAAAAATCCAGTAATTATTAATCTAAAAGAAGAGCGTCAAGAGCTTGATGAATTGGTGGTTGTAGGATACGGAACTCAAAAAAGAAAAGATATTACGGGTTCTGTTGCTTCTGTGCCAAAAGCTAATTTGTCTCAAGTTACTTCTTCTGCTGATAATCTTTTGAGAGGTGCTGTTGCTGGGGTTGTAGTTACACAAAGTTCTGGGCGTCCAGGTGCTTCATCCAGCGTACGCATTCGTGGAGGAAACTCAATTACAGCGGGTAACGAACCACTTTATGTTGTGGACGGAATCTTAATTTATAATGATAACGCGAACAGCTCTGCCGGAGTTACTTATGCAGGTGCAAGTGTAAACGTATTATCTACTATAAATCCCGCAGATATCGAATCGATAGAAGTTCTGAAAGATGCATCTGCAACAGCAATCTATGGTTCTCGTGGTGCTAATGGAGTTGTGATTATTACGACTAAAAAAGGAACAAAGGGACAAGATAATATCTCATACCAAGGTTATTTCGGATTTCAAAATGTTTCTAAAAAATTGAAATTAATGAACGCCAGCGAATGGGCAAGTTTAAGAAATGATGTTCAAGCAAGTATCGGTCAGGCACCTTCATTTACTGCTGCACAAATTGAGGCTTTTAAAACTTCTGGAAGTTACGATTGGCAGTCTGAAGCTTTTAGAACCGCAGCGCCTATTCAAAGTCATAATTTATCTTTTTCTGGTGGTGATGAAAGATCTAGATACTCTATTTCTGCAGGATATTTTGATCAGGACGGAGTTGTTATAGCAACCGATTTCAAACGTATTTCACTTCGTGCGAATTATGAAAGAAATTATTCTCAAAATTTTAAATTTGGTGTAAATGCCAACTACACTAATTCTATTTCAAATGGTGTTGGTGCGAGTAGCAGTGGCGGAAGAAATCCAAATCCTTTAGTTGGTGTATTATTAACTGCTCCAGTAGTTCCGATAAAAAATGCTGACGGAAGTTACAACGTAACCAATAATCCTTATGCTACTTCTGTAAATGGTTATGTTCCGAATCCGATTAATGATTTGGAAAATACAATCAACGAAACTAAAATCAATAGAATTTTAACCAGTTTATTTGGTGAATACAAAGTCACTAAAAAATTGACTGCGAAAGTTGCTGTTAGTGGTGATGTTATCAATACAAAACAAAATTATTATGCACCAGCAAATACTTCAAATGGTGCAGGAACAAAAGGTTTAGCCTCTATTGGAGACAGAATTGTAAGTTCTGTTTTAAATGAAAACACATTAAATTATAACACCAACTTCGGAGAAAATCATAAATTTTCTGCTTTAGGCGGTTACACACTTCAATATACAAAAGGAGAAGTAGTAAATGCAGGAGCAAATACTTTTGTTAATGATGCTAATACTTATAATGCGATTCAAGATGGTGTAGCTGTAAAACCTTATAGTGACGCTTATGAAAGTGTATTGAAATCGTGGCTAGCAAGAGTTAATTATTCTTATAAAGGAAAATACAATTTAACGTTATCAGGCCGTGCCGATGGATCTTCACGATTTGGTTCTGAATCTCTTTGGGGTTACTTTCCTTCTGCAGGTTTTTCTTGGAACATTACCGATGAGGAATTTGCTAACAACATTAAAGGTGTAACCGAAGCTAAACTTAGAATTACAGCGGGTACAACAGGAAACCAAGAAATTGGAAATTATCTTGCTTTGGCTCAAATGGGTTCTGTAAACTATTCTTTCGGAGGAACATTGTATACTGGTATCGCTCCTACTCGATTGGCAAATCCTGATTTGAAATGGGAAAAAACAGATCAATACAATGTTGGTTTAGACTTGTCATTACTTGACAGAAAAATCAATTTTGTTTTTGATGTGTATTATAAAAAGACAAAAGATTTATTGATCAGTGTTCCTGTTCCATTGAGTTCAGGTTATGCAACTGTTCTTCAAAACATTGGTGGAGTTGAAAACAAAGGTTTTGAAGTTGGTTTGACAACAGAAAACTTGAAAACAGAAAATTTTGCATGGAATTCAAATCTAGTATTTTCTCTAAACAGAAATAAAGTTACAGAGATTGGAAATGGCGTTAACGAATTTTTCCCTGTAGTACCAAATGGATCATTATTACAGCAACAACCCGTAATTGTAAAAGTAGGTCTGCCTTTAGGAACTTTCTGGGGATACAGAACAAACGGAATTTTCCAAACTCAGGAAGAAGTAAACACTCAGCCAAAAATCAACAGTTTGGCGAATACAAAAATTGGAGACAGAAAATATGTAGATGCAAACGGCGATGGGGTGATCAACGCTTTGGATAAAGGAAATTTAGGAACTTCTCAGCCAAAATTTGTTGGAAGTTTCAGCAACACGATTTCATACAATGATTTTGATTTGAATTTCTCTTTCCAAGGATCTTATGGCGGAAAAATCTTCAACGCTTTAAATCAGCAATTAGAAATTTCTACTCTTGGAACAAATGCAGCGGCTACGTTAAATGATCGTTGGACACCAACAAACCCAAGTAATGAAATTCCGAGAGCAACAAGTTCTCCTTTAGGAATTGTTTCTGAAAGATATGTAGAAGATGCTTCTTTCTTACGATTGAAATTAATTACTCTTGGCTACACATTACCAAAAAGCGTTTCTAAAAAACTGGGAACAAAAAGTGTGAAATTCTATGTTTCTGCAGAAAATTTAATTACATGGACAAAATACACTGGATATGATCCAGAAGTAAGTTCATACGAACAAAACAACTTATATCCGGGAATTGATTTTGGATCTTATCCAAACTCAAAAACATTCATCTCGGGCTTGAACGTAACTTTCTAAGAAAAAAATATATCAAAATGAAAAAGATCATTATAACATTCCTTTTAAGTGCCGGTTTACTGGTATCGTGCACGGAGCTTGAGGTAACACCAAACTCTTTTGTTACCGAAGCCAATTATTTTAATACTCAAGATGATGCTGTGGCAAGTGTAACTGCTGTTTATGCTTCTTTAAGCCTTGATCCAGGAGAACAAAGTTTATTTGGAAGAAACCTTTATTTCTTAACTGATATGGGTTCAGATTATGCAGCTGCTGGAGTTTCTGCAACCAATCCGCAGGTAAGAGCGATGAGTGCGCTAACTCACGATGCCACTACCGATCGTGTCCAAGTAGCTTGGAGACAAATTTATGCAGGAATCAACAGAGCCAATGTTGCTATTGATAATATTCCGAAAGTAACTGGAAATGAAATTGTAAAAACAAGATTAATCAACGAAGCAAAATTCATTAGAGGATTATTGTATTTTCAGGCTGTTCGTCTTTGGGGCGGAGTTCCAATTGTTTTGCATGAAGCAACTTCTATTCAATTAGGTAATTTAAAAACGAATCGTGCCACTGCTGAAGAAGTTTATACTCAAATCATTAAAGATTTAACAGATGCTGAAAGTTTACCTGCAACTTACAGTGCTGCAGACGCAGGACGTGCAACTTCTGGAGCTGCAAAAGCAATTTTAGCAAAAGTATACATCACAAGAAAAGATTGGCCAAATACTATTTTAAAAGCTAGAGAAGTAATTAATGGCGGTTACGGATATGCTTTGTTTGAAGATTTTCAAGACATTTTTACTAAAACTAAAAAGAACGGAAAAGAACATATTTTCTCTGTACAGTTTGAGCCAAATCAGGCAGGAAACGGTTCTAGCGGAAGTACTTTTCAAGCGACTTCTTTCACAGGATTTACAGCAACTGAACCAGCAGATATCGTTTCAGATGTGGCACTATTCTATGACATTTATGCTGCTGGAGATAAAAGAAGAGATGTTAGTTATGCCAAACAATTACTTAATCCGGCTACTGGAACACTTTATACTTTTCCAAAACCAATTTTCAAAAAATATTTGGATTTAACCAACTTGGCAACACCTGGAAACGTAGCCATTAACTTTCCTATTATTCGCTACGCAGACATTCTTTTGTCATTAGCGGAAGCGATAAATGAACAAAGCGGACCAACTGCAGAATCTTATGAATTAATCAATCAAGTTAGAAGAAGAGCATTTGGAAAAGCCATTACAACTCCAGACGTGACAGTTGATTTAATCGGATTAAACCAAACTACTTTCAGAGCGGCAATTCAGGAAGAACGCAAAAAAGAATTTGTTCAAGAAGGACAAAGATGGTTTGACTTGGTGAGATGGGGAACTTTGGTTACAGAAGTGAAAAAAGTAACGGCTAAAAACTCTGTTTCGGAAAGAAATAATCTTTATCCGATTCCACAAAGTGAAAGGAATATCAACCCTGAAGGTTTACCACAAAACCCTGGATATTAATTAGAACCACAACCAAAAAACTATTAAAAGATGAAAAATTTTAAAAATACCACTACAATCAAAAGCTCTGGAAAAGGGCTTTTGATTACGGCATTGCTGGTTGCACAATTTGGCTTTGCGCAAGAACAACAAGAGTTTAAAGGAACTATTGGTAAAACTTTAGCCGATTCTAAAGAATATTGGCCAGATCCAGTAAAAGCGCCAAAAGGTGCGCCAAACGTAGTCTGGATTTTATTAGATGATGTTGGATTTGGAGCCGCATCTGCTTTTGGAGGATTAATAAACACGCCAACTTTTGATAATTTAGCCAACAACGGACTTCGTTATACCAACTTCCACACCACAGCAATTTGTGCTCCAACGCGTGCTGCATTATTGACAGGAAGAAACTCAGGAAGAGTTCACGTAAGCGGATTTTCACATACTATTTTATCAGCAGGTTTTCCAGGTTGGGACGGAAGAATTCCTTCTGATAAAGGAACCATCGCAGAGATTTTACGTGAAAACGGCTACAACACTTTTGCAGTTGGAAAATACGGTGTTACGCCAGATGAAGATGCAACAGATGCTGGTCCGTTTGACAGATGGCCAACTGGAAAAGGTTTCGATCATTTCTACGGATTCTTAGGTTCTCAAACCGATCAATACAATCCTGATTTGGTGGAAGATCAAGTTCACATTAAACCTGACGGACGTCATTTAAATGAATTAATTACTGATAAAGCAATCAGCTACATTCAAAAACAGCAAAAAGCGGCACCGGGAAAACCATTTTTCTTGTATTACGCGCCTGGAGCAGTTCACGCACCTCATCAGGTAGCCGAAAAATGGGTTGAACCATACAAAGGAAAATTTGATGAAGGCTGGGACGTTTACCGTGAAAAAGTATTAGCAAATCAGAAAAAATTAGGAACGATTCCTGCAAATGCTGTTTTACCAGAACGAAATGCTTTGATTACAGAATGGAAAAAATTAACGCCAGATCAGAAAAAAGTATATGCAAGATTCATGGAAGTTTACGCTGGATTCTTAACGTATACCGATTATGAAATTGGAAGAGTTGTAGATTATTTAAAACAAAGTGGACAACTTGACAACACTTTAATTTTTGTTGCCATTGGAGATAACGGAGCGAGTAAAGAAGGAACTTTACAAGGAACGATCAACCAAAGTTTGTTTTCTCAAGGAAAATCGGATGAAGAAAATCTTCAAAGCAACTTAAACAATATTGGAGAAATTGGAACTGCAAAAGGTTTAAATACGAATTATCCTTTAGGATGGGCGCAGGCTACAAATGCTCCTTTCAAAAACTGGAAACAAGATGCACATTCTGAAGGAGGAACAAGAAATCCTTTGATTGTTTTTTATCCAAACGGAATTAAAGACAAAGGCGGCATCAGAAATCAATACAGCCACGTAACAGATTTACTTCCTACAACTTTAGCAATTACAGGAATTAAAGCGCCAGAATATATCAAAGGAATTAAACAAGATATTATTCAAGGATCTTCATTCCAAGCTTCTTTAGACAATCCAAAAGCAGAATCTTTACATAAAGTACAGTATTATTATATTTTCGGAAACAGAGCAATTTATAAAGACGGATGGAAAGCTTCGGCTGCACATTTACCAGATTCATTTGCGGTAAAACAGTCTTTAGGTAAAAATGAAAAACCAGTTGCAAGTAATTTCGATACTGATGTTTGGGAATTATACAACCTAAACGAAGACTTTAACGAACGTAATAACTTGGCAAAAAAATATCCTGAGAAATTAGCTGAACTTCAAAAATTATTTGACGAACAGGCAAAAGAAAACAATGTTTATCCGTTGATTGATTGGCAAGATGTTTACAACAGAAGAATTCATAATACTGCAGCCGATAAAGGAAAAACGCTTCAGGATTTAGTAAAACAAGTAACTAAACCTGCAGATACAGAAACTACAAAATAATGATTCACAACCTGCAAGGCTTTAAAATCTTGCAGGTTAATCAAAAAGGAAACAATGAAAAAAATAAAAAATAACATAACAAATCTCAAAACTCCGCAAAAAGGGCTTTTGTTTACAGCTATACTTTTTGCACAATTTGGCTTTGGGCAGTCAAAACCTGATCCAAATTACAAAGGAGTTGTGGGTAAAACTTTAGCAGATTCTAAAGAATATTGGATTGAGCCAGTAAAAGCACCAGAAGGCGCGCCAAACGTAGTTTGGATTTTATTGGATGATGTTGGCTTCGGAGCGACAAGCGCTTTTGGAGGTTTAATCAATACACCTACTTTTGAAAAACTAGCCAATAACGGTTTGCGTTATACCAACTTCCACACCACAGCAATTTGTGCACCAACACGTTCTGCTTTGTTAACAGGTCGTAATTCACATGCTGTTCATGTTGGCGGATTTTCGCATACTTCTATGTCAGCAGGATTTCCTGGTTGGGACGGAAGACTTCCTTCTTCGGCAGGAACAATTGCAGAGATTTTGCGTGACAACGGTTACAATACTTTCGCAGTTGGAAAATACGGTGTAACTCCAGACGAAGATGCAACAGATGCAGGTCCGTTTGACAGATGGCCAACTGGAAAAGGTTTCGAGCATTTCTACGGATTCTTAGGTTCTCAAACCGATCAATACAATCCTGATTTGGTGGAAGATCAGACTTGGTTAAACGGAAGCACAAAACTAAACGGTGCCGAGAAAGACAAGTCTAAAAAACGAATTTACAACCGATTTAAAAGGCAAACATTTAAGCGAATTGATTACCGATAAAGCAATCACATACATTGATCGTCAGAAACATGCAGCGCCAAACAAACCGTTCTTTTTATATTATGCGCCAGGAGCAACACATTCTCCGCACCAAGTAGAAAAACAATGGAGCGACAAATACAAAGGCAAATTTGATGATGGCTGGGATGCTTATCGTGACAAAGTAATTGCTAATCAGAAAAAATTAGGATTAATTCCTTCTGACGCAAAACTGACAATTCGTGATTCTTATGTGCCTGCATGGAATACTTTATCTCCAGATGAGAAAAAACTATATGCTCAGTTTATGGAAATATACGCTGGATATTTAGAATATACCGATTATGAAGTAAGCCGAATTGTAAATCATTTAAAATCAATAAATCAGCTTGATAATACTATTTTCTATATTGTTTTGGGAGATAATGGAGCTAGTAAAGAAGGTAGTTCAATTGGTTTAATTGATGAATCTTTTAGAAAACTTTCTGATCCAAAAATTAAAGAAGAGTCTTTGAAATCTAATTTAGCTAAGACTAATCTATTAGGAACTCCAGCAGCAACAAAAGAAAATTATCCGCACGGATGGGCTTTGGCAGCAAATACTCCGTTTAGAAATTTAAAACAAGATGCGCATTCTGAAGGGGGAACGAGAAATCCGCTGATTATTTACTATCCAAAAGGAATTAAAACGCCTGGAATTCGTAATCAATATGGACATGTTATTGATATTCTGCCAACCACTTTAGAAACAGTCGGAATTAAAGCTCCAGAAAAAATTAGAGGAATTGCTCAGGATTCCATTCAAGGAACTTCTCTAGCCTATTCTTACGCTGATGCGAAAGCGCCTTCAAGACATAAAATTCAGCATTACTATATTTTTGGTTCAAGATCACTTTATAAAGATGGTTGGAAAGCTTCAGCTCCGCATCATCCTGATTATATTGATATTACCCAAAATGATGCTTTATCTAAAAAAGACGAGCCAAGTAATTTTGATAATGATGTTTGGGAATTATATAATCTAAATACTGACTTTAACGAAAGAGTCGATTTAGCTAAAAAATATCCAGAAAAATTAAAAGAGCTTCAGGCGGAATTTGACAATCAAGCGAAGAAAAACAATCTTTATCCGCTAATTGATTGGCAAGATGTTTTGAGACAGCGCATTCACAAAAAGAATAAATAAAAAAATATAACAAAAAAATTAGTATTTCAATCAATTTAATTCTACTAAATCCATAGAGTTAAAAGATATTTTGTTTAGTTTTACATTAACTATTAAAAATCAGAGAGATGAAACGAGTAGATTATGAAATTATAGGAAAAAAGATTGTCGTTGGGATAATCCTATTTTTAGTTCCGCTGGCTATTTTGGCTGGAGGTTTAACAATAATTAATCAATTTTTAAAATAAGAAATCATGGCAATAGTTCAAAGAGAAAAATTAGTGAGAGACTTAACGATTAGTTTCTTTATTTACACATTGCCCGTATTGGCAATTTACCTATACTTTAAATTATCTGGAGGAGCTGTAAGCGAATCACATTTGACATTACCTTCTTGGCTAGAATTTGCACAACCCGTTTTCGCCAACATTAGATCATGGGGATTAATCGTATTTACAATTGTTTTGGGAATTGTAGAATTTGCAGCTGGTCTATACGATGATGATTGGACTGGCGAAGAACGCAAAATAGATATTGTTTGTTTCTTAGCACCAAAATTACTTTTACCGCCTGTAATTGCTTTTTTCAGTTTAACGGCTTTACCTTATTTATTGCCAAATGCTGCCAATTCGTTATCATGGGTTCCTTTTTGGGGAGGATTTTTCTTAATCGCAATTGCCGACGATTTAACGCAATATTGGTATCACAGATTGCACCATCAAGTACCATTTTTATGGCGTTTTCATAGAACACACCATTCTGCTCCATACATGGGAATGGCAATGGCTTCTAGACAAAACTTTATTTATACGGTTTTCTTTTCACAAATCTATTTAACTGCCACTTTAACTTATTTAGGTTTAGGATTACCCGCTTTATTTGTTTTGGTAATTAAAAGCATCATCACTTTGGGTGCGCACTCCAGTATTGCGTGGGACAAACCTTTCTACAAATACAAAGTTTTACATCCAATTGCTTGGGTTTTAGAAAGACTGATTTCAACTCCTGCAACACATCACGCACATCATGCAGACACAAGCGGAGATGGTGTTGGACACTTTAAAGGAAACTTCGGAAACATGTTTTTCCTTTGGGATGTTATCTTCGGAACAGGACTAATCACTCGTAAATTCCCAGAATCTTACGGAACAAAATCATACAAACAAGAAGAATGGTATGCTCAATTTTTGTGGCCAATATTCAAATCTAAAAAAGAAGGAAGTTCTCTTGCAGAAGGCGTATTAGCGTTTCCATTAAAAGCCAAACCTGTAGAAAACACAGTGCAGACTGAAGAACAAACTCCAGTTTTAGAGCAGGCTTAATTTTAAAAAATATATTAAAAATATAAAGTAGGCAGTGTATTCAAATTAACGTTGAATACACTGCCAGCTTTTATCAAAACCTTTCCATCATGAAAAATAATAGCATAAAAAATAGCATTTCAGCACTTATTTTGCTTTTTACAGTAATAGGTTTTTCGCAAAATAAAAGTTCAAATACCGTTTCATTGGATGTTTTTTACAATAAAATTCAAGCGGAGAAAAAACCACAGATAATCGATGCCAGAGGTCCAGAAGAATTCGTTTTAAACCATATTAATGGTGCTGTAAATTTCAATTTAGAATCGAAAGATTACGCAGCACAAGTGGCAAAATTAGACAAATCTAAACCTGTTTTTACGTATTCTATCGGAGCTGGAAGAAGCGTTTGGTTAGCAGACGAATTATTAAAAAATGGTTTTAAAGAAGCCTACAGTTTAGAAGGCGGAATTGCCAACTGGATTGGAAACGGAAAACCTTTTTATGCTAATTCTAAAAGTAAATTAACGCTTTCTGAATACAATAAAATTGTTGCAGATAATAAAACTGTTTTAGTAGATATTGGCTCTAAATATTGTGGCGCGTGTACAAAAGTAAAACCAGTTTTAGAAACCATTAGAACACAATACGGCGAAAATTTAAAAATCGTAGAAATTGATTTAGAAACCAGTCCGCAAGTAATTGCAGATTTAAAAACGGTAAAAGTTTTTCCCACCTTGATTTTATATCAAAATGGTAAAGTTGTTTTCAAAAAAGACGGTTTTAACGATTTGAAAAAAGATGTTGATGTGGCTTTGGCTTCGAAGTAATTAATTTTAAATAACGAAAAACCCACTCTGTTTGTCATTTCGACGAAGGAGAAATCACACTAGTAATTCAACATGCAAAATCGTCAATCTTTGTAGAGTTTCTTGTGTGATTTCTCCTTCGTCGAAATGACAAAACTTACCGAAAATTTCAAAATAAATTAAACTAACCCATAATGGCAAACTATAAAAAAATAACCAAGATAATTTTACCCATTTTACTAATACTTCTAATTCTCACAGCCTTTTTATTCTGGCCAATTAATACGGACGGAACATTAGTTAAAACCGATGAAAAATTAGCAGCAGGAAAAGTTGCCTTTCTTTCTCAAAAAGATACTTCTGCAACAACAGCAAAAAAACCTAATATCATCATTCTACTTGCCGATGATTTAGGAAAATATGATATTTCGCTTTACGGCGGAAAATCGACTCCAACTCCACAAATCGATTCTTTGGCGGCATCAGGTGTCACTTTTACAGAAGGTTATGTTTCCTCTTCTATTTGTTCGCCTTCTAGAGCCGGATTGATTACAGGAAGATATCAGGAACGTTTCGGACATGAATATCAGCCGGGCGATCGTTATCCGAAAAACAATTTAGAATATTACGCTTTTAAATATATTATGAATACCAATAATTGGAGATTAAATGATAAAATCGAATATCCAAATGATGCTTCAATCGCTACGCAAGGTTTACCAAAATCTGAAATCACTTTTGCAGATTTGGCTAAACGCGAAGGTTACAGCACCGGTATTATCGGAAAATGGCATTTAGGCCACAACAAAGGATTTTTCCCTCTAGACCGCGGTTTCGATTATCATTATGGATTTTATCAGGCGTTTTCGCTTTTTGCACCAGAAGACAACAATCCAGATATCATCAACCATCATCATAAAGATTTTACCGATAAAATGATTTGGGGAAAAGGCCGTGTCGGAATCGGACAAATTCGTCGTGACAGCACTATCATTGATGAAAAGAAATACTTGACCGAACGATTTGCAGAAGAAGCCGAAGCTTTTATCGATAAAAATAAAACAAAACCGTTTTTATTGTATGTTCCTTTTAATGCGCCTCACACTCCGTTTCAGGTTCGCAAAAAATACTACGATCGTTTTCCAAATGTAAAAGACGAAAACAAACGTGTTTATTTTGCGATGATTAGCGCGCTTGACGATGCCATTGGAAGAATCCGTGAAAAAATTAAAAAAGAAGGTCTTGAAGAAAATACTTTAATCTTTTTTGCAAGTGACAACGGTGGTGCGGATTACACCTTTGCCACAACTAATGCGCCATTAAAAGGCGGTAAATTTTCTCATTTTGAAGGCGGAATTAATGTTCCTTTTGCACTTTCGTGGAAAGGAAAAATAAAGCCTCACACTGTTTACAAAACTCCTGTGAGCACTTTGGATATTTTTTCTACTATCGCCGCAGCTATTGGTTCAGATTTACCAAAAGACAGAGTTTATGACGGGGTAGATTTAGTTAAAACCGTAAACGAAAACAAACAAGCTCATAAAGATTTATTCTGGCGTTCGGGCGATGCAAAAGCGATTCGAAGTGGCGACTGGAAATTGATCGTAAGCGGAAAAACGCACGAAACATGGCTTTATAATCTTGCCAAAGACAAATCTGAAACTACCGATCTGGCTTCAAAAAATCCTGAAAAAGTAAAAGAATTAAAAACCGCATTACAAACTTGGGAAAAAGGATTAATTAAACCGCTTTGGCCTAATTTAACGTATTATGAATTCGATTTTGGCAAACAAAAATATTTTGTCGATTTGTAATGAAAGTATTCTACAAACCCGACAGGTTTTAAAAACCTGTCGAGTTTAATCTAAAATTTAATAAATGTCAACTCATCCAAAACCATTTACAACTCACGAAGACTGGACTGTTGTAATTCTAGGATTTATAATCATCGGAATTTCACTTTTTATCTTTCTTCCTGAAGTCCCAGTTTTTAGCTGGTCAAACACTACTGATTTAACAACGAAAGTATTTGATTTTAAAAACCTTAAAATACTTTTTATTCAATTTATCTATTTAATTTCTATTGGAACTTTTGGTGCATTTTTAATTGGAAAATCCGTAAAATATTTTCTATTTACTTTTCCAATAGTTTATGTTTTGACTTTAATTGCGCTAATTCTCGCAGGAAATTCAGCTATAAAATCCATCAATTTAGAAGCGGTTATTTTTAGTTTGATAATTGGTTTAGCAATTGGAAACTTTTTCAAACTTCCTGACTGGTTTCGATTGGCACTTTCTACAGAAGTTTTTGTCAAAATCGGATTGGTTTTATTGGGAACCAATGTCATTTTTTCAGATATTCTAAAAGCAGGATCTTTAGGATTAATTCAGGCATTAATTGTCGTTTTATCCGTTTGGTATTTTGCTTTTTGGCTTTGCAAGAAATTAAAAGTTGACGACGAATTAACGATGATGATTTCTAGTGCAGTTTCCATTTGTGGTGTTTCTGCTGCGATTGCAACTTCGGGCGCGATAAAAGGAGATTCTAAAAAACTGTCTTATGTCATTTCTATCGTTTTGGTAACCGCAATTCCTATGATGATTTTTATGCCCATTATTGCTAAATATTTCAATTTTCCCGAAGAAGTTACGGGAGCATGGCTTGGCGGAAGTATCGATACTTCTGGCGCTGTGGTTGCTTCTGGAACTTTGGTTGGCGAAACGGCATTAAAAATTAGCACGATTGTAAAGTTTTCTCAAAATGTATTATTAGGAATTGCTGCTTTTGCCATTTCTGTTTATTGGACTTATACGCATAACAAATCGGGAGAAGCTTTAGAATCAAAACCAACGCTCAATGTGATTTGGGAACGTTTTCCAAAATTTGTAATAGGTTTTATAGCCGCTTCGATTGTTTTTTCCTTTTTCATTGTGCCAGAAACTCGCGACGCAGTAAAAGACAGCTTAAAGAATCTGCAAGGACTTTGGTTTGCATTGGCTTTTACCAGCATTGGTTTAGAAACCAATTTCAAAGATCTGCTTCAAAATAATAGCAAAAAACCTTTCATCGCTTTCTTGATTGCACAATTATTCAATATCATTATTACGCTTATTATCGCTTTTTTACTTTTCAGTAAATAATTTAAAGTGATAAAATTAAAAACAAAAATATAATACCATGAATACCAAACTTAAAAACATTGCACTTGCATTCCTTCTATCTGGTACGGCAACTATTTCTAAATCGAATGCGCAGAATAATGCATCAAAACCCAACATCATTTTGATTATGGTGGACGATATGGGCTATTCTGATTTAGGAAATTATGGTTCCGAAATTAACACTCCAAACTTAGATCGATTGGCAAAAGAAGGAACGCGTCTTCGCGAATTTTATAATAATTCTATCTGCGCACCAACAAGAGCTTCATTATTAACGGGTCAATATCAGCATAAAGCGGGCGTTGGTTTTTTTGATGTTAATTTAGGATTGCCGGCGTATCAAGGGTATTTAAACAAAGAATCTTTAACATTAGGTGAAGTTTTCCGTTCAGGCGGATACAGCACACTTTTATCTGGAAAATGGCACGTTGGTTCTGAAGATCAAGCGCAATGGCCAAACCAAAGAGGTTTTGATAAATTTTATGGCATTTTAAAAGGTGCTTCTAATTATTTTGACACTAAACCTTTGCCTTTCGGAAAAACGCCTTATCCTGTAAAATTAATTCGCAATAACGAAGAACTGCATCCAAAAGATGATTCTTATTATTTTACAGACGAAATCGGAAATAATGCCGTGACTTTCTTAGACGAACAAAACAAAGAAAACAAACCGTTCTTTTTGTATTTGGCTTTTACAGCTCCGCATTGGCCGCTCCAGGCAAAACCAGTTGATATTGCCAAATACCGCGGAAAATTTGATGAAGGCTGGGATGTTTTGAGAGAAAAAAGAATTGAAAAATTAAAAGCCAATGGCATTTTACTTCCCAACCAAACCATTTCGCCAAGAGATCCAGAAGTTCCAGAATGGAGCAAACTGACTTACGATGAAAAACAGTTTTGGAAAGCAAAAATGGAAGTTTACGCCGCGATGGTAGACAATATGGATCAAAACGTAGGTAAAGTTTTAGATAAACTAAAGGCGCTGAAAAAAGATAAAAACACGCTGATTATTTTCATTTCTGATAATGGCGCTCAAGGCGGATTTAACACTTACAATCCGCTAGGAAGAGGTTTGGTTCGGAATGAAGGACCAGTTGGAACTTCTGGATCATTTGATTATCAGGAACAAAATTGGGCTTATTTATCAAATACACCTTTACAGCAATATAAAAATAATATGCATGAAGGCGGTTTCAGTTCGCCATTTATCGCTTGGTTTCCTTCAAAAATAAAAGCAGGAAGAATTGATAAAGGAACTGGACATATTATTGACCTTGCTCCTACTTTTTATGATTTGGCTGGAATTGAATATCCTAAAAATTTAAATGGTGTAAATTCTAATCCATTGGCTGGAAAAAGTTTACTGCCTGTTTTATTTGAGAATGTTTCTGAAGTAAATCGCGGCGCACCTTTATTCTGGGAAAGAGCTGGAAATAGAGCCGTTCGCGATGGAAAATGGAAATTGGTTTCCATCTATCCGTCTTACGAATGGGAGCTTTACAATCTAGAAATAGATCGAGGCGAAACAACCAATGTCGCAGCTCAAAATCCTGGAATTGTAAACCAGCTTTCTGCCAAATATTTTGACTGGGCAGATAAAATAGGAGTTGTAGAATACAGTAAATTCAAACTTAAACCAGAAACAATGCCAGGCGGTGCTGCTTTAAAAAAGTAATTTAAAACACTAAAATTCATTTGACTTGAATTTTGTTAGACATTAAAAGATAGAAAAATGAGTTTAAACTTGCTGTTTTACTTATTTTTCTATCTTTTTTATTTTCAATACAAAAATATTTAAACAACTAACAATCAAATACTTATTTTTATTTTTAAAAATAATCACAAAATATCTCTTTTCTATTTTAAATAAAAATATCTTTTTTCTTGGTTTTTATTATAATAAATTTAACTTTGTCTATAGAATTAGTAGAGTTTAAAAAATAAAGAACTACATTTTGAAAACAACAGAAAAAATATCGACTTACATTTTTCCTAAAAATTATTCATATAACACGTTTTGTTATATGTGCATCTGTTGTTAATTCTTTCGTAATCATCGTTTATTCGGTTTTCATTTTATAAAATCGAAATCATAAAACGACTCTTTTTACAGCCCAAACACTTTCCTACTTATTATACTTTGAGATTTTTTTGTTGTATAACACATCAATAGGATTTCTATGGCATCAAAAAAAATTATTGATGCGAGTTGAGTTATGGAAAAGTTGTTAGTTATAAACCAAAAACCACATGTTATGAATTCATTTTATCAAGAAATAGCAAAAAAACATCAGAGCTTACTCATACTACCACAGAAAAAAGACATTCATCAATTTATTGAAGATTTGTTTTCTGTTTTATTTTCAAACACTTCAAAATCATTTGGACACTTACCTATTATTGAACATAAATTTGAAGTTCTTGAAAAAGAATTTAATGAAATTGTTCGGAATTATACTTCGGATAAAAATGATAGTTTTAAACAATCTATAAACTTCTTTGAAGCACTTCCAGAATTATACCGAAAAACTTTGAACGATGCCGAAACGATTTACGCGAAAGATCCCGCAGCAAAATCGATAGAAGAAGTACTCTACGCCTATCCCGGATTTTTTGCCATTGCGGTTTATCGTTTTTCAAATCAGTTGTGGAAACAGGAATTGAGACTTTTGGCAAGAACATTTTCAGAATATGCACATATCAAGACTAGTATAGAAATTCATCCTGGCGCACAAATTGGTGACGAATTTGCAATCGATCACGGAACTGGAATTGTAATTGGAGAAACCACTATAATTGGCAATAACGTACAAATTTATCAAGGCGTTACGCTTGGTGCTTTGAGTGTAAAAAAAGAAGAAGCATTTATTAAAAGACATCCAACGATTGAAGATAATGTGGTAATCTACGCTAATAGTACGATTCTTGGCGGTCAAACTACTGTTGGAAAAGATTCTATTATTGGGGGAAATGTTTGGCTTACGTATTCTGTTCCTTCGAATTCTGTTGTTTATCATAAAAATGAAATGAAGGTAAAAGACAATAATCCTTTTCCTGAACCTATTTTTTATTCAATTTAATATTCAGATTGCCATGAAATATCAAAACATTTTAGAAACAATTGGAAATACGCCTCACATTCGATTAAACAAGCTTTTTACATCGCACGAAGTTTGGATTAAATTAGAAAAATCAAATCCAGGATCTAGCATCAAAGATCGAATTGCTTTGGCGATGATTGAAGATGCAGAACAAAAAGGATTAATTAATAAAGACACCATTATTATTGAACCAACTTCTGGAAATACTGGAATAGGACTTTCATTGGTTGCGGCTGTAAAAGGCTATAAAGTAATTGTGGTGATACCAGAATCGATGAGCATTGAACGAAGAAAAATCCTAAATGCTTATGGAGCAGAATTTGTTTTAACACCAAGAGAAAAAGGCACTTCAGGTGCGGTTGAAAAAGCTATAGAATTGGCTTCCTTCACCAAAAACTCTTTTATCCCATCGCAATTCACGAATCAAGCTAATGTTGCCATTCATGAAAAAACCACAGCTTTAGAAATTTTAGCCGATTTTCCAGACGGAATCGATTACCTGATTTCTGGAGTTGGAACAGGCGGACATATTACAGGTGTTTCGAAAATATTAAAACAACATTTTCCAAAACTGAAAACTTTTGCCGTTGAACCGGCTTTATCTCCAGTTTTAAGCGGTGGACAGCCTTCTCCACACCCATTTCAAGGAATTGGTGCAGGGTTTATTCCTGAAGTTTTTAATCGCGAATATATTGATGAGATTATAACGGTTGAAAAAAATGAATCCTTTCATTACGCGAAAAAAATAACTCGAGAAGAAGCAATATTTTCAGGAATTTCAACAGGAGCAGCACTCGCAGCAATTGCTAAAAAGCTAAAAGACATACCTGAAAATGCCGTAATTCTAACTTTTAATTATGACACAGGTGAAAGATATTTATCTGTAGATGAGTTGTTTGATTAAAATTTATGAATAAATTTAAGGTGTCAGAAAAATAAATTATAACCCTATTAAAACCCAAAAAAATGGCAGAAACTAAACCACAACAGACCGCATTAGGCGATGTTGCAGCAAGACAACTCGCAATAGCAACACGTACAGTTCCTCAAATCGGAACCGTTACACCGAGATGGCTAACACATCTTTTACATTGGACACCAGTAGAATCGGGTGTATTTCGTTTGAATAAAGTTAAAAATGCCAATCACATCGAAGTAGATTGTTCGGCGCGTGACGAAAGAGTTTTACCCAATACTTTTGTCGATTACATCGAAAATCCAAGAGAATACAATCTTGCAGCCGTTCAAACGATTGTCGATGTGCATACTCGTGTTTCTGATTTATACAGCAAACCATACAACCAAATTTCCGAACAGCTTCGTCTGGCAATCGAAACAATAAAAGAACGTCAGGAAAGCGAATTAATCAACAATAAAGATTACGGTTTATTAAGCAATGTTGCACCGTCTCAAATTATCAAAACCAGAACTGGCGCACCAACTCCAGATGATTTGGATGAATTGTTGACAAAGGTTTGGAAAGAACCAGGCTTCTTTTTATTACATCCTTTAGCCATCGCCGCTTTTGGCCGCGAATGTACGCGTCGTGGTGTGCCGCCTCCAACAATTTCTTTATTCGGGTCTCAGTTTTTAACTTGGAGAGGAATTCCGCTTATTCCATCTGATAAACTACCAATTGTAAAAGGAAAATCAAAAATTATTCTTTTAAGAACTGGAGAAAGCCGTCAAGGTGTTATCGGATTAATTCAGCCAGGTTTACAAGGCGAACAATCTCCAGGATTATCTGTTCGTTTTATGGGAATTAATGAAAAAGCGATTGCTTCGTATTTGGTTTCGCTTTACTGCTCTTTGGCTATTTTAGTAGATGATGCTATTGCCGTTTTAGAAGACGTAGAAATAGGAAAGTATCATGAGTACAAATATTAACAACAACGGTTTACCCAACATCGACGATTTGCAAAATTTAGCAAACGAGTTGTTCAAAGCCCTGCCTAACGAATTTCCAAAAGAAATTTCGTTAAGTCCAGACAAAGCTGAACATCCGCGTGCGACAAAGATTGCAGAAACAATATTGCAGACAGGACACGTTGATCAATTAGAGCAGCTTCCGTTGGCAATTCCGTCGAATGTACAGCCGGCACAGCATTCCTTCAGCGGATTTGGCGTTTCTCCTTCTGTATTAAATTACGGAAACACGGGAGCTTCTGCCCTATACTCAAATGCTGGCGCAGGCTTTGATCCACAGAGCAAAAATTCAACTTCGGGAGTTCAGGAAAACCATGATTTAAATATCAACGATCCGCACACAGGATTTCATGATATTAATTTGAATAATGGAAGTCCGCAGCTCAATGAAGAATCGATTTTTTCATCGTTGTTATTGAATAATCAATATCTGCCATTTCAAACACAAAATTCTTCTTTTGAAATTGAATTACAAGCAGCTTTGGCTTCTGTTGATACACAGTTTAAAAAACGTAATGATAATCCGTTTAACGGAAATGATTCTGGAGCTTCGTATTATTTTTTAGAACAAAATCCTTTTGCTTTTGATAGAAGAAGCACGGATATCGTTGTTGGAAATTCTTTTGATGCTAAAGAAATCAATCTTTATAAAGGACATCATTTCAATGCAGAATTGGTAAAAAAAGATTTCCCAATTCTAAGAGAAACCGTAAACGGAAAACCTCTTGTTTGGTTTGATAATGCAGCAACAACACAAAAACCGCAATCGGTTATTGATAGAATTGCGTATTTCTACGAACATGAAAATTCGAATATCCACCGCGCGGCACACGAATTAGCAGCACGCGCATCTGATGCATACGAAGCAGCACGAGAGAAAGTAAAAGCTTTTTTGAATGCTAGTTCTGTAAACGAAATTGTTTTTGTGAGAGGCGCAACAGAAGGAATAAATTTAGTCGCTTCAACTTGGGGCGAACAGAATTTAAATTCGGGGGACGAAATCATTGTCAGTAATCTGGAACATCACGCCAATATTGTTCCTTGGAAACGTCTGGCTGATAAAAAAGGATTGAAATTAAGAGTCATTCCTGTTGATGATGACGGTCAGATTTTGCTAGATGAATATGCAAAACTGCTCAATTCTAAAACACGTTTAGTCGCTTTTACACAAGTTTCAAATGCATTAGGAACCGTTACGCCTGCCAAAAAAATAGTCGAAATGGCTCACGCTGCCGGTGCAAAAGTTTTGATTGACGGCGCACAATCGGTTTCGCATATGAAAGTCGATGTTCAACATCTAAATCCAGATTGGCTGGTTTTCTCTGGACATAAATTATTTGGTCCAACTGGAATTGGCGCTTTATACGGAAAAGAAGATTTATTGAACGAAATGCAGCCGTATCAATCTGGCGGAAACATGATTCAGGACGTAACTTTTGAGGAAATAAAATACCACAAAGCACCCAATCGTTTTGAAGCTGGAACAGGAAATATAGCCGATGCAATCGGTCTTGGCGCTGCAATTGATTACGTAACCAAATTAGGAATCGAAGCCATCGGTCAGTACGAGCATTATTTATTAGAATATGCTACAAGACTTTTAAAAGAAATTCCGGGTGTACGATTAATTGGAACTGCCAAAGATAAAGCGAGCGTATTGTCTTTTAATCTGCAAGGTTATTCCAACGATCAAGTTGGTCAAGCTTTAAACAAAGAAGGCGTTGCGGTAAGAACGGGACATCATTGTGCGCAGCCTATCTTACGAAGAATGGGAGTCGAAACTACAGTTCGTCCTTCATTGGCATTTTACAATACAACTCAAGATGTCGATACTTTCATCAAAACCTTATGGGAACTTAAGAAAGTTAAATTCTAAAATAAAATGAGTCAATGCTTTAAAAACATTGACTCATTAAGAAATAGTTACTTTTTTTGATATTTTAAGTAATTATAACCAGAAGGCGATTGTTTAATTACAGTCGCCTTTTTATATGTTTAAAGTTACGCAGAAATAATTAATTTCTGAACTCATTCAAAGATTTCTCGATAATTTCAAGACATTCTTTAACTTGATCTTCCGTCATTACTAAAGGCGGCGCTAATCTAATTTTATTTCCGTGAGTTGGTTTTGCTAATAATCCGTTGTCTCTAAATTTCAGACAGATTTCCCAAGCCAAATCAGAATCTTCGTCTGTGTTGATTACGATGGCGTTTAGAAGTCCTTTCCCGCGAACCAGTGTAATTAAGTTATTTTTTTCTGCAATTTTATTTAATCCGTCTCTTAAAATAATTCCTAAACGTTCTGCATTTTCAGCCAGTTTTTCGTCTTTAATTACTTCAAGAGCTGCGATTGCAACTGCTGCTGCAACAGGATTTCCACCAAAAGTAGATCCGTGTTGTCCAGGTTTAATCACATTCATGATTTCATCATTACACAAAACAGCCGAAACTGGATAAACTCCACCAGAAATTGCTTTTCCTAAAATTAAAATATCAGGCTGTACATTTTCGTGATGAACGGCTAGTAATTTTCCTGTACGCGCAATTCCAGTTTGAACTTCATCGGCTATAAAAAGTACATTGTGTTTTTCGCAAAGTGCTTTTGCTTTCGATAAATAACCTTCGGAAGGAACATAAACTCCAGCTTCACCTTGAATTGGTTCCACCAAGAATCCAGCAATATTTTTTGATGCATTTAAAGCGTTTTCCAGCGCTTCTAAATTATCATATTCAATTTTAATAAAACCATCTGTAAAAGGCCCGAAGTTTTTACGAGCGGTTTCATCATTAGAAAATGAAATAATTGTAGTGGTTCTTCCGTGAAAATTATTCTCACACACAATAACTTGCGCTTGATTTTCTGGAATACCTTTTACTTCATAAGCCCATTTTCTGCAAACTTTTAATGCTGTTTCAACGGCTTCAGCGCCAGTATTCATTGGCAGCACTTTATCAAAACCAAAATATTTGGTTACATATTCTTCGTAGTTTCCTAATTTATCATTGTAAAAAGCACGCGAAGTCAAAGTCAGTTTTTGTGCTTGTTCTACCATTGCACCAACAATTTTAGGATGGCAGTGACCTTGATTTACAGCAGAATAAGCTGATAAAAAGTCATAATATTTTTTACCGTCAACATCCCAAACATACACGCCTTCTCCACGCTCTAAAACTACCGGAAGCGGATGGTAATTATGAGCTCCATATTTATTCTCTTTTTCAATCAAAACTTCTGATTTTGACGAAAGTGCTTTTTCTGTACTAATCATAATCTGCTTTTTATTTTGACAAAAATATTAAAAATAAATTCAATTTCAAGTATAAACACGTGTTTTGACTTAAAAATAACAATAATTAAGTCAAAAAGTAATTTTTAAAGCTTCTAAAAAACAATATTTATTTTATTAGAAACACCATTTTGTGACTGATTATTAAAAAAAAGAATTACTTTTATAAATCATCAACAACAGAATTTTTAAAGATTTTTATTGAATGGATTTATTAGACGAATTTGATATCAGTATTATTAAGGAATTAGAAAAAGATGGCAGAATGGCTTTTTCTGCAATCGCTGCTAATTTAAAAATATCAAATACAATGGTGCATCAGCGTATTAACAGAATGATCGAACAAGGCGTAATCGGCGGTATAAAACCAATAATTCAAGAAAAGAAAATTGGTTACGACTGGGCTTCTTTTACAGGAATTACATTGAACAAAGATTCTGATTCTGATAGAATTATCGAAGCATTAAAAGAAATTCCTGAAATCACGGAATGTTATTATGTAACAGGATCTTTTACTTTGTACATTAAAATAATTGCCAAAAATCACGAACATATGCGTCGTATTCTTTATGAAAAAATCGATGGAATTCCAGGAATTGCAAAGACTGATTCGATTGTAGAATTGGGTTGCGCTTTTAAAAGGAATATATCATTATAAATATATTTATTCTTACAAATGAATATTCGTTACAAACCTCACAAGAATTTACTTGTGAGGTTTTTTTGTAACATATTATTTCTGATATTTGTTAAAAATTGTCGAATTATGAAAAACACAGCTCTAATTTTATTCAGTGCAATCTTATTTTCTAACCTTATGAATGCGCAATTAAAACCCATAAAATATACTGAAGGTAGCCAGCAATTAAACGGCTTATTTATAAAATCTGCTAAAAAAAGCCCTAACAATCCTGGAATTTTACTTTTACCAGCTTGGTTAGGAATTGATAATGCTTCTAAAGGAATCGCAGAAGAATTATCGAAACTTGGCTATCATGTTTTTATTGCTGATATTTATGGTGAAGGAAATTACCCAAAAAATACTGGTGAAGCAGGAAAACAAACAGGGTTTTACAAAACAAATTTTGAGGCTTATCAAAAAAGAATTGATTCTGCTTTAAAAGAATTGGTAAAATCTGGAGCCAACGCCGATAACGTTGTAGCAATCGGATATTGTTTTGGAGGAACTGGAGTTTTGGAAGCCGCACGCGGACATCTAAATGTAAAAGGTGTTGCTTCATTTCATGGAGGTTTAGGGAAAGATGCGAACAGAAAAGTCGAACCAATTTCTACTAAAGTTTTAGTTTGTCATGGAGCTGATGATCCGTTTGTTTCTAAAGATGAAATCACTTCTTTTCAACAAGAAATGCGCGATTCTAAAGCAGACTGGCAAATGATTTATTATGCTAATTCTGTTCACTCATTTACAAATCCAGAAGCAGGAAATGATAATTCTAAAGGTGCAGCTTACAATGCAGTTGCAGCAAAAAGATCTTTTGAGCATTTACAGCTTTTCTTAAATGAAGTTCTAAAAAAATAATACCATTTAACTCAACCCAACCAAAAACAAATTAATCAACCAGTTCAATGTCACATAGCAAAATTAGAGAAGACAAAACCTGTTTAAACTGTAGGCACGTTGTGGAGCAAAAATTCTGTCCAAACTGTGGACAGGAAAATAGCGACAGCCGAAAAACTTTTCATCATTTATTTGTTCATTTTTTTGAAGATTTAACGCATTATGAAAATGCTTTTTGGAAAACGATTAAAAATCTGCTTTTTAAGCCTTCAACACTTACAAAAGAATATCTTTCGGGAAAACGTTTGTCTTATTTAGCGCCAGTTAGATTGTATATTTTTATCAGTTTTATTACCTTTTTATTGATTGCCATGTTTCCTAGTAAAATCAATGGAGATATTGATAAAGGTGAAAAGGAATTAAATAAGGAAATCTCACAAGCCACTAAAGATCTAGATATTAAGAAGGAAAACAAGAAGTATTTTACTTTTCTGAACATGAAGAAAATTGATTCTATTCAGAAATATGGAAAAGAAAATGAGAAGCTTAATGCCAGCAGCTATTGGTTTGTTGAAAAAGCAAGTCACGTCACTGAGAAATACACCAAAAAAGAGATTTATGTAAAATTTGTAGAATCTTTTTTTCATAATCTTCCGAAAATCCTATTTATTATAATGCCGTTTTTTGCTTTCTTCTTGTGGCTTTTTCACAACAAAAAAAGATGGTATTATTTTGATCATGGAATTTTTACGCTTCATTATTTTTCGTTTTTGCTGCTCATTTTTCTGATTATGTTTATAATTGATAGGCTTATTGGTCTTTTTGGAGAAAACAGCCCAATGTCTTATATTTCAGGAATTACGACTTTTATTGGAACCATTTGGATGCTGTATTATTTTTTCCCTGCACATCATCGCTTTTACGGTGAATCTAGAATAGTTTCCTTTATCAAAAGTGTTTGTTTATTTATTATAAACTCATTTTTTATTCTTTTTTTACTAACCTTTTACGTTCTTTACACATTTATTAATTTACACTAACTATAGGAATGAAAAAATTACTCCTTTTATTATTAGTTATTTCTGCGTACTCATGTAAAACCGCGCAGTCAACAGCTTCCAAAGACAATTCAGATCCAACAAAATACATTAATGCTATTTCTGAAAAAGATCTTAAAAAAATGCTTTACACTATTGCTTCTGACGAAATGGAAGGCCGTGAAACTGGTTCTCCTGGACAGAAAAAAGCGGGTCTTTATATGATCGAACAATACAAAAAAAGCGGTGTATCTTTTCCAAAAGGAGCTTCAGATTATTACCAACATATTCCTGCAGCATATTTAAATGCTAGACGCAACGAAAACTTAGCTGACTCTGAAAATATCTGGGCTTTTATTGAAGGTTCTGAGAAACCAGATGAAATCTTGGTAATTTCTGCACATTACGATCACGTTGGAATTAAAAATGGTGAAGTTTATAATGGAGCTGATGATGACGGTTCTGGAACTGTTGCCGTTATAGAAATGGCTAAAGCTTTCGCGAAAGCTAAAAAACAAGGACACGGACCAAAACGTTCTATTTTATTTCTTCACGTAACTGGAGAAGAGCACGGTTTACATGGTTCTCGTTTCTATTCTGAAAATCCGTTGTTTCCAATTGCCAATACAATTGCCGACATTAATATTGATATGATTGGTCGTCGCGATGTTGAACATGCAAACACAAACAATTATGTTTATGTAATTGGCGCTGACAGATTATCATCTGATTTACACAATGCTGTTGTTGCTCAAAATCAAAAATACATCAAAATGGACTTGGATTTTAAGTTTAATGATCCTAAAGATCCAAATCATTTTTATGAGCGTTCTGATCACTACAACTTTGCAAAACATGGAATTCCATCTGTTTTCTTCTTCAACGGAGTTCACGCAGATTATCATGGAAAAGATGATACTGCAGAAAAAATCGAATACGATGCTTTAACAAAAAGAACAAAACTTGCTTTTTCAATTGCTTGGGATTTAGCAAATAGAGAAAATAGACCGGTAGTGGATAAGAAATAAGTTGCTAAGGTTCTGAGATACTAAGATTCTAAGTTAAAAAAGATACTGAGATACTAAGATAAAATGCAAAAAGGGATGAAGTTTAAAAACCCATCCCTTTTTATTATTTATAAAGTATAAAAACCTCAGAACCTTAGAACCTTAGTCCCTCAGAACCTTCATTTAGTCATTCATAGAAATCAAAAACTCTTCGTTGTTTTTAGTTTTCTTGAAACGATCGTTTACAAAATCCATAGATTCTACAGGGTTCATATCAGAAAGATATTTACGCATAATCCACATTCTTTGAAGTGTTTTTTCGTCTAATAATAAATCGTCACGACGTGTACTTGACGAAGTAAGATCGATTGCTGGGAAAATACGTTTATTAGCTATCTTACGATCTAATTGTAATTCCATGTTACCTGTTCCTTTAAATTCTTCGAAGATCACTTCGTCCATTTTAGAACCTGTTTCTGTTAATGCTGTTGCGATGATACTTAAAGAACCTCCGTTTTCTACATTTCTAGCAGCTCCAAAGAAACGTTTTGGTTTTTGTAATGCATTGGCATCAACACCTCCACTTAATACTTTTCCAGATGCTGGCTGAACTGTATTGTAAGCTCTTGCTAAACGTGTAATAGAATCCAACAAAATCACAACATCGTGGCCACATTCTACCAAACGTTTTGCTTTTTCAAGAACAATGTTAGCGATTTTTACGTGCTCTTGTGGTTCTCTATCAAAAGTTGAAGCTATAACTTCGCCGCGAACACTTCTTTGCATATCTGTAACCTCCTCTGGACGTTCATCGATAAGTAAAACTATCAAATAAACTTCAGGATGATTTGCCGCAATTGCGTTTGCGATATCTTTTAAAAGCATTGTTTTACCCGTTTTTGGCTGAGCAACGATCATACCACGTTGTCCTTTTCCAATTGGCGAAAACAAATCTATAATTCTAGTTGAAACTGAACTTCCTTTTTCAGCAAGTTTAAATTTTTCTGAAGGAAAAACTGGTGTTAAGTGCTCGAAAGAAACTCTATCGCGAACTACTTGCGGATCGTGTCCATTAATTTTTAACACTCGAACCAAAGGGAAAAACTTCTCTCCTTCTTTTGGAGGGCGAACCACTCCTTTTACAGTATCTCCGGTTTTAAGACCAAATAATCTGATTTGCGAAGTTGATAAATAAATATCATCTGGAGATGCTAAATAATTATAATCTGATGAACGTAAAAATCCGTAACCGTCTGGCATCATTTCAAGAACACCTTCACTTTCTATAATTCCATCAAATTCAAAATCTGAATCTCTGAAATTATTGTTTTTTTTATTTTTATGATTAGGGTTTTGATTATTGTGATTTCCGTTTCCATTACCATTCCCATTTTGATTCTGATTCTGATTCTGATTCGGGTTTTGATTTTGGTTCTGGTTCTGATTTTTATTCTGATTAGGATTAATCTTTTTTACAGGAGCAATTACTGGAGATTTCTCAGCTGTTTCGGCTACTGGCTCAGAAACAACTGGTTCTGTTAAAACAGGCTCTGAAACTTGTTCTGTTGCCACTTCATTTGCCGCAACTTTCTCTTTATTTAGAGCCACTTTCTTCTCATATGCCGACTTATTGAATTTTACAATTTTAGGCTCCTTTTTTGCTGCTGGTGTTTTATTTGCCTGTACCTCTTCAGTTGCTGTTTCTGCAATTGGCTCTACTGGTGCAGGTGTATCGTTTTTTTGAACAGTTTCCTCTACTTTATCAAATTCTAAAACGGGAGTATTTTTGGTATTTGCTGCTTTGGTTTTTGCTGGTGCAATTCTAGCTCGTTTTGGTTTCTCTTCTTTTGATTCAGAAACTACAGCTGTTTGAGGAGCTTCTGCAGGCGCAAGAGTACTTTCTTGGTGTGCTAAAATCTGACTAATTAAAGTCTCTTTTTTGACACCATTAATCTTTATTGTTTTAGCTAACTTAGCTATTTCTTGAAGCTCAGCAAGCTTCATTTCTTTTAATGCAGAAATATCAAACATGAATATTCTATGAATTTAATTATTTTAAAGGAAATACTGTAAAAAGAATAGGTAGATAATTATTTGAATTGACCGCAGTATGAAGTGCTTACGGTATTATGATGCAATAATACGAATAAAATTTAATCATACAATAGTATTTTAAAAAAAGAAAATATATTTTTGTAAAACATTTTTAGACCATGATACAAAGAATTCAGACTGTATATTTAATTTTAGCTTTTGCAGCAACAGGCATTTTAATGCTTTTTGTTCCATTATGGACAACTGCCGCAGGAAAGCCTTTCTTTTTTATGCAAGACCAGCTTTATGCTATTATATTAGGTTTAACCACTATGCTTACTATTATTAGTATAATTTCATTTAAGAAAAGACAAAATCAGTTTGTGCTGAACAGACTGAACATAATATTAAACTTAATTTTATTAGGATTATTTGTATATCGATCACTAAATTTATCTGGAGAGGCAGAAGTCTCTGAGAAAGATATTGGGATGTTTATGCCGATTGTTGCTATCGTGTTATTAGTTTTAGCTAATAAAGCCATCAAGAAGGATGAAGATCTTGTAAAATCTGTAGATCGTTTGAGGTAAACCTATAAACTTAATTTATTTGTGCGAAGAAAACCCGAATTTAGTTATTCGGGTTTTTTTATGCCTCAAAAACAAATTTATGTAAGTATTTTTGTATAATTTTGCTTTTCAATTCGTTTTACAACAAAATGACTACAAATATAAAAATCCATCTTGCAGATGATCATCAAGTATTAATTGATGGGCTTTCTAACTTACTAAAAACTGTTCCTAATTTTGAAGTGGCAGGAAGTTCTCTTGATGGAACTACGGTTTACGATGATGTCATTTCAAATCAAGCAGATGTTCTAATTCTTGACATCAGCATGCCTAAAAAAGATGGCATTGAAACTTTAAAAGAATTTAAAGAAAAAAAAGCAACTTGTAAAGTCATCATTTTGTCTAGTTATGATGATTTAAAAATCATTAAAGAAGTCATGAAACTTGGCGCAAAAGGCTATCTGACCAAAAATTGTGCTGGCGAAAATATTATTGAAGCCGTAGAAGCCGTTCATGATGGTCAAGAATATTTTAGCGATGCTGTTAGAAAGAAGATTTTCAACACTTTCAAAGACAATCCGAAACTGAACCAAAATGCTGTAATAGAAAATCCAATTTTAAGTCCGCGTGAGATTGAAATCATTATTTTAATCGCCTTAGAATACAGCGGAAAAGAAATTAGCGAAAAACTTTTTATCAGTTCGCATACCGTAGAAACACATAGAAAAAACATTATGAAAAAGCTAAATATCAAAAGTACAATAGGTTTGGTAAAATATGCACTCAAAAACAACTTGATAAATTCATAAAAAACGTCTCTTATGTTTGGTTTTCATTTTCTCATATGTCTATTTTTTTCTTTTACTGAAAAGGGAATTTTTCTTTCTCAGCAAATTTTAAGCATAAAGAAAACTACGACTGGTTTTGCAAATCAGATTAACGATCTAAACCAATTAACAAACAAAAAAATAGTTAGTTTATCAATTATACTGATTGTCATAATTTTTCTTCTTTTTTATTTTCTTTATCAAAACAATAAACTGAAACAAAAAATAAAGCGAAAAGACACAAAACAAAAAATACTTCTTAATATTATTAATTCTAGTATTGATTCTCAAGAAATAGAACGAAAAAAAATTGCCTCTTTTCTCCACGACAATATAAACTCACTACTTTCTTCTGCTGGATTACATTTAAATACTTTTACAGTACAGAACGAAATTAAATCTGACGAAATTACTAAGGCAAAAACCATATTATCTCAAGCACATGATCTTTTACGAGATATCTCGCATGATTTAGTTCCTTCGCTTTTAGTTCGTTTTGGATTGTTTTATGCATTGGAAGATCTTTGCGAAAAAAACTCTAATTCCGCAATTTTTTTTGAATTTTCAAGTTCTATTTCGACAGATAAAAGATATCATGAAAAATTTGAAATGAAAGTTTATTTTATTGTAAGTGAATTATTTAACAACATTATAAAACACAGCAAAGCAAAAAAGGCTAATCTTTTAATGACAGAAAAAAACAACCAATTGATTTTGCGTATTGATGACGACGGAATTGGCTTTAAAACTCAAAAACCAAAAGATTTAGAAGGTTTTGGTTTAAACCGAATTAGAGCTAGAGTCAAAAAATATAAAGGAACTATTTCAATCACTTCAAAAGAAAACATCGGAACGCAGATAAAAATTCAGATTCCGCTGCCGCATTAAAAATTACTTTGCTCCTATTTCGATAATTTCCAAGTCTTTTATTTTATCATCATCAATAACAAATCGTAACATAGTTCGCACTTTATGAAATCCGCTTTTTCCAGCAGCTCCCGGATTCATATGAAGTAAATTATTTTTCTTATCAAACATCACTTTCAAAATATGCGAATGTCCGCATATAAATAATTTTGGCGGATTTAAAGCCAATTCTTCTCTTACATTCGGATTATATTTTCCAGGATAACCACCAATATGTGTAATCCAAACCGAAACATTCTCGCATGAAAAACGATTATTTAAAGGGAATTCTAACCTCGCTTTTGCGTCGTCTATATTTCCGTAAACTGCTCGTAAAGGCTTCAGTTTTTTAATAGTGTCTGTAACGCTTAAATCTCCAATATCTCCTGCATGCCATACTTCATCGGCTTGATTTACATATTTTAAAATGGTTTCGTCAATATGGCTATGCGTATCTGAAAGAAGTAGGATTTTGGTCATTTTTATTGAGGTTCAAAGGTTCAGAGAGACAAAGGTACAAAGGATTTTTTTGTAGAGACGCACCGTAGTGCGTCTAACATCAAAATTGTAAATAATTATTTTAAAATAGTACGAAAGACGCACTGCTGTGTGCCTCTACAGATATGCATACTGGAAAACCTTTGTCTCTTTGTCTCTCTGAACCTTTGTTTCTAAAAGAAAGCAACTTTTTTTCGTACCTTTGCCTCTCTGAACCTTTGAACCTCAACAGTGAGATATTTTATTCAATTTGCTTATAACGGAACACATTATCATGGCTGGCAAATACAGCCAAATGCCTCTTCAGTTCAAGAAACTTTAAACAAAGCTTTTTCGGTTTTATTGAATGAAACGATTAGTATCATGGGCGCTGGAAGAACAGATACTGGTGTACATGCTACAGAAATGTTTGGGCATTTTGATACTGAAAAAACTTTGGATGTTTCGATTTTGATTCATAAACTGAATTCTTATTTACCAAAAGACATTGCAATTTTTAATATTATTCCTGTTCATGATGATGCGCATTGTCGATTTGACGCAACCAAAAGAACGTATGAATATCATATAAATACTATCAAAAATCCATTTTTACAGGAATTGAGTTGGTATGTGAATCAGAAATTAGATGTGGGTCTGATGAATCAGGCGGCACAATTATTATTGAAACATACCGATTTTCAGTGTTTTTCAAAAGTAAATACAGATGTAAACACTTTTGACTGTACGATTTTTGAGGCTTTTTGGAAACAAGAAAAAGGAAAACTAATTTTTACTATTTCGGCAAATCGTTTTTTAAGAAATATGGTTCGCGCAATTGTAGGAACTTTGATTAATATAGGTTTACAAAAAATTACATTGGAAGATTTTGAAAATATAATTGCCAGTAAAAGCAGAGAAAAAGCTGGATTTTCAGTTCCAGCACATGGTTTATATTTAACCAATATTTATTACGATTATTTATAATAAGCTGTAAACTTTAAGCAATAGGCTTTAGGCTTATTTCTTAAAGCTTATTGCTAATAGCTTACGGCCTAAAGCCTATTGCTTAAAGCATAAAAAATAAATGAAAGCAAAAGCATTCGACACAGGATTATTCAAAAGGATTTTAAAATATACTAAGCCTTATAAATGGCGTTACTACGGTGTAATTATTTTTGCCATTTCGCTTTCTATTTTTGCTGCACTCCGCCCCTATTTATTAAAAGAAACGGTTGATGGATATATTAAAACCCATGACAAAATGGGATTATTGATGTACATTATTTTGATGGGCGTAGTTTTATTGATGGAAGTTTTCTCACAATTTTACTTTGTTTATTGGGCAAACTGGCTTGGGCAAGATATTGTAAAAGATATTAGAACAAAACTTTTCAAACATATTCTAAGTTTTAGAATGAAATATTTTGATCTAGTTCCGGTTGGACAACTGGTAACGAGAGCCGTTTCGGATATCGAATCGATTGCGCGTATTTTCAGCCAAGGATTATTTATGATTATAAGTGATTTGATGAAAATGATTGTGGTCTTAATTTTTATGTTTTACATGAACTGGAAACTGACTTGGATTGTTGTAATCGCCATGCCAATTCTGGTTTATATTACAAGAATTTTTCAGCGTAAAATGCAAGTTGCTTTTGAAGAAGTACGTACACAAATTGCCAACATGAACTCTTTTGTGCAGGAACGTGTAACAGGAATGAAAATTGTACAGCTCTTTAACCGCGAAAAAATCGAAGCCGAAAACTTTAAAGACATCAATAACAAACATAGAGTCGCTTGGATTAAAACTATTCTCTACAACTCAATCTTCTTCCCGATTGCCGATATTATTTCGTCTATTACTTTAGGTTTGGTTGTAGTATACGGCGGGTTTAGAATTTTAAACGGAGATCATTTTACGACTTTTGGAGATTTATTTTCATATACGATGTTTATCGGGATGCTCTTTAATCCATTGCGTCAAATTGCGGATAAATTTAACGAGATGCAATTAGGAATGATTGCTGCCAATCGTGTTTTTGATATTATCGACACACAAGATCATATTCAGGATACTGGAAAAATTGAAGCGCCAGTTTTTAACGGAAGTATCGAATTTAAAGGCGTACGTTTTAGCTATATTCCCGAAGAAGAGGTTATTAAAGGAATTGATTTATCGGTTTCAGCTGGACAAACTATCGCAATTGTAGGTTCGACAGGCGCAGGGAAATCGACAATTATAAATCTTTTGAATCGTTTTTACGAAATCAACGGCGGTACAATTTCTATTGATGGTGAAAATATAGAAAATTATACTTTGGCTTCTTTAAGAAAACAGATTGCTGTGGTTTTGCAAGATGTATTTTTATTTGCCGATACGATTTACAATAACATCACTTTGCATAATCCAGAAATTACGAGAGAAAATGTAATTGATGCAGCGAAGAAAATCGGTGTCCATAATTTCATTATGAATCTGCCGAATAATTATGATTTTGATGTAAAAGAACGCGGCGTAATGCTTTCGTCTGGACAAAGACAATTGATTGCATTTTTACGTTCTTATGTAAGCAATCCAAGCATATTAATATTGGATGAAGCAACTTCTTCTATCGATACGTATTCTGAAGAAATGATTCAGCGTGCAACAGAAACAATTACAAAAGGTAGAACTTCTATAATTATAGCGCATAGACTTGCCACAATTGTAAATGCAGATAAAATTGTAGTTATGGATAAAGGTTTGATTGTTGAACAAGGAACGCATCAGGAATTGTTGCAAAAAACTGATGGCTACTATAAAAATTTATATGACTCTCAATTTTCAGTAGCCAATTAGTTATTGAAAATTCATTTGACCAATAAAATAATGCTAATTCAATCTAAAAATCACCTCTAGTTCAAAATTAAAAAACTGCATATTTCACAATTTGTGATTTAAAATCCGACTAAAAACTGTCAAAATGATTTCAAAACGTTAAAATAGCGTTATAGAAATCATAAAATTGACATTTCAGTATCAAGTAGATAGCTTACATTTTTGGTTTATTATTTATCTTTGAGAGTATAGAAATCAAATGTAAAAGAAAATGCCACAAAACCGATTTTACCCAAACGAACAATTTAAAGAAATAGAAATAAACGCCTCATTACAATTAAAATATGCCATTTCAAACAGAGGAAGATTAATAAGTTTTACCGACGAAATTGAAAACGGCCGAATACTAAAAGGTGGCTTAAGCGACGGATATCCAACTTTCCGTTTTAAGGTTAAGAAAGACGACAAAATCGTTAATAAATACCTCTTCTTATATAAATTAGTAGCTCAATATTTTATTCCAAAAGATTCTGAAGATCAAACTTATGTATTGCATTTGGATTATAACAGAAGTAATGACGACATAAGTAATTTACGCTGGGCAACAAAACAGGAAATGATGGCACACAGCCGAAAAAGTCCGCGCGTTATTCAGGCGAAAAAGAATCTTATAGAACATAATCTAAAAGCCGACGGAAGAAAATTAACAACCACAAAAGTGATGTTAATTAAAAAAATCCTAGCAAGACCTGAACAAAAAACACGTCTTAAAATGATTGCTAAACAATTCGGCGTAAGCGAAATGCAAATCAGAAGAATTGCCAGCGGAGAAAATTGGGGACACGTGAAGATTTAATTGTCAATTATCAATTATCAATTGTTAAAAATTTGTCAGGCTGCGCGAAGTCGAAGCCCGCGCAAAGCTCTTCGACTTCGCTTAAATTGACAGTAAATTATGAAAGCCACAGATTACACAGATTAACACAGATTTTTTAAAATCATTTTAATCTGTGTAATCTGTGGCTTATTTTTTAAATTTTTAAAAGTACTTCTCAGTATTCACTAAAAACTAATCACTAATCACTAGGGACTAATCACTAGGGACTAATTACTAAGAACAAATCACTAAATCATAAAAAACAATTCATAATTCACAATTTACAATTCACAATTCACTCAGTTTCTGTGAAAAGACCAAAATCTGTGTTTTTAAAAACAAATTTTCAGGTGTTCGTTTAAAATAAATCCTTAAATTCGCAATCACAAATAACAAAAGAATAAATCGAAAGATGAGTTTCGGAATTGTAGACTTCATTTTTCGGTAGTTAATACTAAAAACAAAAAAAATGAAATACGACGTTATTGTTTTAGGAAGTGGTCCTGGAGGATATGTAACAGCGATTAGAGCTTCACAATTAGGCTTTAAAGTAGCTGTAGTAGAAAAAGAAAATCTTGGTGGAGTTTGCCTTAACTGGGGATGTATTCCAACAAAAGCACTTTTAAAATCTGCTCAGGTTTTTGATTATTTAAAACACGCTTCTGACTACGGATTGAAAGTTTCTGAATTTGATAAAGATTTCCCAGCTGTTATTCAACGTAGCCGTGGAGTTGCAGAAGGAATGAGCAAAGGAGTTCAATTCTTAATGAAAAAAAACAAAATTGACGTTATTGAAGGTTTTGGAAAACTAAAACCAGGAAAAAAACTTGACGTTACTGATAAAGACAATAAAGTTACTGAATATAGCGCTGATCACATTATCATCGCAACTGGTGCTCGCTCTCGTGAGTTACCAAACTTACCTCAAGATGGTGTAAAAGTAATTGGATACCGTCAGGCAATGACTTTGCCAACTCAACCAAAATCTATGATTATTGTTGGTTCTGGAGCAATTGGAGTTGAGTTCGCTCACTTCTACAACTCAATGGGAACAGATGTAACAATTGTAGAATTTATGCCAAACGTAGTTCCTGTAGAAGACGAAGATATCTCAAAACAATTTGAGCGTTCTTTGAAAAAATCTGGAATTAAAGTAATGACAAACTCTTCTGTTGAGCGTATCGACACAACTGGAGCTGGAGTTAAAGCTTTCGTTAAAACTGCAAAAGGAGAAGAAGTTCTTGAAGCTGACATCGTACTTTCTGCAGTTGGAATTAAAACAAACATCGAAAATATTGGTTTAGAAGAAGTTGGTATCGCTGTTGACAGAGATAAAATCTTAGTAAACGCTTACAACGCAACTAATATTCCAGGATACTACGCAATTGGAGACGTTACTCCAGGTCAAGCTTTAGCTCACGTTGCTTCTGCTGAAGGAATTAACTGCGTAGAAAAAATTAAAGGCCTTCACGTTGATCCGATCGATTACGGAAATGTTCCTGGTTGTACTTACGCAACTCCAGAAATTGCTTCTGTTGGTTTAACAGAAAAACAAGCAAAAGAAAAAGGTTACGAATTAAAAATTGGTAAATTCCCATTCTCAGCTTCTGGAAAAGCTAAAGCTGCAGGAAATGCTGACGGATTTGTAAAAGTAATTTTCGATGCTAAATACGGAGAATGGTTAGGATGCCACATGATTGGTGCTGGTGTTACAGATATGATTGCTGAAGCAGTTGTAGCTCGTAAACTTGAAACTACAGGTCATGAAATCTTAAAATCTATCCACCCTCACCCAACAATGAGCGAGGCTGTTATGGAAGCTGTTGCTGATGCTTACGGCGAAGTAATTCACTTGTAAAAACATACCGTTTTACGGTTATATATAATTTTCAATTTATAAAATCCGATTTGTGAAAGCAAGTCGGATTTTTTTGCATAAAATTTAGTTAAAAACTTCTCTTTTAAAATATTTATAATAAAAAACTTATAATTTTGCAATTAATCTAAAATACAATAAGATGGGCGGTTTAAATTTTTTTAATAAGAAATCTAAATTACTTAAAGAAGAGGAACTTGATGATTTCACAAAAGAAATGCATGGAGAAGCAATATATCTAATAAAAAAAATAGAAAAAGAATATACTGGCCTTGACTTCTCAATTAAAAGTTTATCTGTCATAGAAAATTTTCTAGAACAAACTTCAAAATTTTACAACAAAATCGGTAAAGATCAACTTGAAGCTATTACGAATAAAACTGGTTGTTATATTCTTGAAGTTGCAAGACAAAATTTTGGAGGAAAATACTATTGGTATGATAAACTAAATCAGCCTATTTTAGTTACAGGACAACCTGAATTTGAAATGTCCCTTTTAGCCGTTGAAAAAGTAAAAGCAAGATTAAAAAATGGCATCGAAAATAATATCGTATTTTTTTTCGAAGGTTATATTAATGGTGTGAAAGATAAAAAATCACAAATGATTGTTTAAAACTCATATTGAAAAACTTAAATAAAGCAATCCGATTTGTGAAAGCAAGTCGGATTTTTTTGTGCAAATTTTTCCTTTAAAATTTTTACCTTTTTTCAAATTAGGATTTTAGTATATTAATACTATTTTCGTACTAAAAATTAATCTAACCAATTATAAAAAAACGTATGAAAAAATTAATCCTATTTATAATCTTAGGAGTAACAATTAATGCATCGGCTCAGGAAGCTAGTGTAGAAAAATCAATCTTTTCGGTACAAACAGGTTTTGCCGGACTTTGGCTTAACAACGAATTAAAGCTTGCTAATTCAATTGCATTAAGAAGCGAAATTGGTATCGAACACGATTTTACAGTTGGAGATCATTACGATGATGCTGGTTTTATACTTCAGCCAGTAATTACCGCAGAACCAAAATTTTATTTTAATCTAAAAAAAAGAAATGCTAAAGGAAAAAACATTTCAAATAATAGTGGTAATTATATTTCTCTAAAAACAAGTTATCATCCAGATTGGTTTGTTATTAATTTAGATGATAATATCACTAAAAATGCAGATTTATCTATCACGCCAACATGGGGAATGAAAAGAGCGATAGGTGATCATTTTACTTACGAAGCTGGCGCAGGAATAGGATACAGAATGGTATTTATTAAAGCGAATTCTAATTTTGGAAATGCTCAAAGTGTCGATAATTTTGATTACACAAACGAACAATTTTTACTTTATTTACATTTAAGAATAGGTTATACTTTTTAAGAAATTAACTTCTATATCTTATAAAATCCGATTTGTGAAAGCAGGTCGGATTTTTTTTACCGTTTTTCTTTCGAGCAAAATGACAATACTTTGATTAAAGCACTACATTTTTAAGTTAACAAATCTTTAAAATGATTAAATACCATTTCACTCAAAGTAATAAAAAGATTATTTTTATAATGAATTATAAAAATGTATTCTAATGGAAGAAACAAAAATATTCTACGCCGACGGAGAAAATCCAAAAATGATTGAAGCTTACAAAAAAGCACAAGAAACTTTTAAATATTTCTGGAGAGAATTATCTTGGGAATACAGACGAATTGTTCCTGGATTAGACGTTGCTTGTGTAAAACTGGCTTTTACACAAGAAATAGACAATGAAACCATCGTGGAGCATATGTGGATTAATGATGTAAATTTTGATGGTGAAAATATTTACGGCATTTTAGTAAATGATCCAGATGAATTGACAAACGTAAATAATGGAGATGAAATAGCGATTCCAGTTAATCAAATTAGCGATTGGCTGTTTGCTATTGACGGCAAAACATACGGAGCTTTTACAATTCATGCGATGCGTTCTGAAATGAGCGATGAAGAAAGAGAAGATCATGACGCAGCTTGGGGATTAGAATTTGGTGATTTTAATGATATCGAAGTCGTTTCAGATCAAAAAGAAAATCCTGAAAATCTGATTGAACATCCGATGAGCATAAACATGAAAGAAAGCCTAATCGAATTTCTAAAAAATAATCCCGAAGAAATTACTGGTGAAGATGATTTAGGCTATACTTTTTTACATCGCGAAACAATTGCTGGAAATAGCAGTTCGGTAGAAATTATAATAGAATCTGGCGCGGACTTAAAAGCAAAAAATCAATTTGGAAAAACTGCTTTGGATTATGCAAAAGAATTAAAATGGGATCATTTACTGCCTTTGTTGCAATAAACATTTAAAGAATCCGATTTGCTAATGTAAATCGGTTTTTTTTGTTCTTTTCTTTAAAAATAAAATTCGATTTTTAGTAACTATTTCAAGACAAAGTTTTAATAATAAAGCAGTAGTTTTGCACCGCCCAAAACATATCTGCCATGAATAAAATAATTTTCTACTTAACTATTGTTATTTTTTTACCGCAACTTTTTTTTGCACAAACAAAAGCCGAACCTCAAAATATTTTTGCTAAATCTTATGATTATGTAAATGATTTTGAACACATTCTTACACCAAAACAAGTCAAAGATTTAAACGATTATTTAAAAGCAAGCGAAGTCAAAACAAAATCTAAAATTCTTATTGTTAGCGCTGCATCTTTTAGTCCTTATAATGATTTAAACGAATATTCTCGACAATTAGACAATTATTTATTTTCTAAACTCAAAATTGACACCTCGGTATTAATCGTAATAAGCAAACAAATGCGACAAATTCAGTTTCAAGGAGTTGCTAAGATTGGCGCTAAAATTACCGATCCAGAATTAAAAGATATTATTTCGACTTATGTAATTCCAGAATTAAAAAAAGGTGACTATTTTAAAGGTTTACAAGCAGGAACGCTTCAATTAGTTAAAAAAATAGAATAACAAACACAATCCGATTTGCTACAACAAATCGGATTTTTTTATGCTTCAAATTCCATTTTCTCCGATAAAAGCAATATCTTGTCTAAGCTTTAAACTAGAAAACTACAAAATGAATTTAGAAGAATATAAAAAACAATTTTCAGAAGATGATGCCGTTGGGTGGTTAGAAATCGACAAAGAATTTGATCGACTTTATGCGAATCAGGAACCAAAACATTTTGCGCCAGCAATTAGTTATATGCTTGGCGGAGAACATCCGCTTGACGGCGTAAGCTATTATGAAAGCAAAAATCAGGAAGATCATTTTCATTTTATCACTTACGGATTTTCGGAATTGTATTATAACGAAGAAAAAGTAGATGGAGAATTTAGCAAATGGGGATTTGAACTTACTTTTAGATTAAAGCCTTTTGAGGCCGATAACGGAAATCCAAGTTGGGCTGTGGCACTTTTACAAAATATTGCCAAATATGTTTTTAACAGCGGAAATTGGTTTGAAGAATTTCATTATATGCCTGCAAACGGTCCGATTCGTCTGGATACCGAAACCGACATTACAGCCTTAGTTTTTGTAAATGATCCTGAAGTTCCGAAAAAGCAAACACCGCACGGAGAAGTTTCTTTCTTGCAAATTGTAGGCATAACGTCTCAAGAATATGAAAATATTAAAGAAAATCCAGAAACGGTTGAGGCTTTAGTGAATAAACTAAAAGAAAATAATCCTTTATTAATTACCGATTTAAATCGAAAATGATCAATTACAATAACAAATTTTTTAAACCTGTAAGCAATTCGGAAAACGGAGAAACGTCTAATGAAACTGTCTTTCATTACAAACAAGAAGGAAATATTTTGACTTCTGAATATTCTGGAGGACAAATCATAAAGGTCATTTAATTGGTTTAGTTGATAAAACAGGAAATATCGAAATGAGATATCATCAAATAAACAAAAAGGGCGAATTAATGACGGGCTTTTGCAATTCGAAACCTGAAATTTTATCAAATGGAAAAATAAGGCTTCACGAAACTTGGCAATGGACTTCTGGAGATTTATCAAAAGGAAATTCTATAATTGAAGAACAATAAAAAACCTAAAAACCGCTTAAACGATGAAAAAATTTCTTTTGCTTTTTCTTATTTTAACCAGTGTCTCTTACGCACAAAGTAAAAAAGAAATTCTTGTTGGCGACTGGCAAGGAACTGACATTAATGGTGTAAAAAATAAAATGATTTTTACTCCAGATAATTTTATTTCAATGACAATTAATGGCGAATTTATCGATGGAAAAAATTATATAATCAAAGGAGGAAAAAAAGATGGACAGAAAGCTTTGTTAAAATATGAAATTGACGAATCTAAAGTTCCTATTACAATGGATATTATCGCTATTGCTTTAGAAAAAGACAAAGAAGTTGAAAAAGGCAGAATTCTAGCAATATTAGATTTTAAAAGTGATGATGAAGTTAGAATAAATCTCGGTTTAAATGGCGTCAGAGCTACCGAATTTAATAATTCTAATGAAGGCAGTACAATTTTTCTGAAAAGAAATTAAACCCAAAAAATACATGTTGCACATAGAAGAATTTAGAAACAATCATTTAAGTTCTTTACAAGAAATTTTCTTAGAAGAAAGAAAACGAACTTTTACATGGAATGATATTTCTGAATTTAAGTTAGATGATTTTATCAAACAAACGCAGGGCGAATGTATTTTAACGGCACTTTGGAATGATATTCCGGTTGGATTTATTTCGATTTGGATGCCTAATAATTTTATTCATCATCTTTATGTTAATCATAATTATCAAGGAAAAAATATTGGTTCTGAATTATTAAAAGCGGCAATTTTGAAAACTAATTTTCCGCTTACTCTAAAATGTCTCGAAAAGAATGCAAAAGCAATTGATTTTTATATCAAGAAAGGATTTTTAGAAAAAGAAAAAGGACATTCGAACAACGGAATTTATATTTTATTTGAGTTAACAAAAGAGGTAAAATAACTAAAGGAAAAAACTATGAGTCAGGAAATTCAAAATTACAACGATTCTCAAAGTTTAGAAGACAAAGAAATCTGCGATCTTCTTTATTCAATTATAAATAAAAATTTAGCCAAAGCCGAAAGCAAAATCTGGCACGCGCATCCGGTTTGGTTTTTAGACGGAAACCCAATTGTTGGATACAGCAAACTAAAAGGTTCTGTTAGATTACTTTTCTGGAGCGGACAATCTTTTGACGAAGAACAATTGCAAAATGAAGGTTCTTTTAAAGCCGCAGAAATGCGTTACACTCAAATCGATCAGATCAACGAAGAAGATGTAAAACGCTGGCTGACAAAAGCAAAAGAAATTCAATGGGATTATAAAAACATTGTAAAAAGAAAAGGAGTCCTAATTCGTTTAATGACCAAACCCTATTAACCAAAAAACCACTATGAAATTTTATCAATTATTTGCTTTTATCTTAATAACCGCCACAACTTTATCACAAACAAAAATGCGACCAGTAGAAGACCTTATCGATCTAAACGACTCAGGATGGAAATCAGTAAAAGAATGGAGCAATTCTGCTAAAAACAAGGTAGAAATTCTTCCTGCCGATCCAAAAAAAGCTAAAGATGCTTTATATAACACGCAAGTTACAACCAATTCGCCAATGGGCGCGGTGGTTTATAGAACTGGCGGAATTTTAATCGATAACGGCTGGATTAGAATTTTAGGTTCTGGAAGCGCAAAACTAAACCGCAGTCTTCCTGATTGGAATAAAGGAAAATCTTTTAAAGAATTTGGAGAAACGCCTTCTTTTCTTTTAATAGCAGACGATGCGCTCGGCGGATTTTATCTCCTAAACGGAGGCGGTCTAGGCACAGATTTAGGAAACATTTATTATTTTGCGCCCGATAATTTAGAATATGAACCGCTGGATATTACCTATTCTCAATTTTTAGAATTTTGCTTTAACAACGACTTAGACAAATATTATTCTGGAAGCCGTTGGGAAAACTGGAAAAAAGAAGTTGCTGTACTAGCTGGTGATCAAGTTTTTAATTTTTATCCGTTTTTGTGGACAGATGAAGGAAGCGACATCAATAAAGTGCAAAGAAAAGTTATTCCTGTTGAAGAGCAGTATAATTTAAATCTGGATTTGAGAAAACAGCTTGGACATTAAAAATAATGCATCCAGAAAAATTAAATCGATAAAAAAATTCCTAACTCCAAATTTGTAAAAAATGATAGAAGATGAAAATTTAGAAAAATCTGTTTTTGAAGAAATTCCAACTGAGAAAATCTATTCGAAAACAGCTGTAAGCGCAGGTACTTTTTTTGGTGGTCCATTTGTTGCAGGATATTGCATTGCAGAAAACTTTAAAGCTTTTAATGATTTAGAAAAAGCTCGAAATACTTACATTGTTACAGCAATTTCTACAATCATAATTACTATTCTTGCTTTCAACATACCAGAGAATATTCCAAGTGTTGTCTTTCCGCTAATTTATGCATGTATAACCTCTTTTATAATTAAAACTTACCAAGAAAAAGACATTGAAAAACATGTAAATAATGGAGGGGAATTTTTTAATGGATGGCGAGTTTTTCTTATTTCCATCATAAGTGTCGTTATTTTTTTAGCCATAATTTATGCTATTGCTTATTTGTTACCGCATCTAATAAGCTATTAAAACAAAAGATGAATTCTAAAATCAATCTTCTGTCCGAAACACACCTTAAAATTGTCTTTTAAACACCTCAAGTATTTGATTTTAAGATTGTAATTTTATTTATTATTTTCTAAATCAATACATTATGAGTAATCAAGATTTTACAACAACGATAATAGTCAATAAATCTCCAGAAGAAGTTTTTAAAGCTATCCAAAATGTTCGCGGCTGGTGGTCGGAAGAAATTGAAGGAAAAACTGCAAATGAAGGTGACGAGTTTAAATATCATTACGAAGATGTACACCGCTGTAAAATAAAACTGATTGAAGTAATTCCGAATCAGAAAATCGTTTGGCTCATTGAAGAAAACTATTTCAGTTTTACCAAAGACGACACAGAATGGACGAATACAACTGCTGTTTTTGATATTTCAGAAGAAGAAAACAAAACGAAACTTACTTTTACGCATGTTGGTTTGGTTCCAGAATACGAATGCTTTGAAGTTTGCAAATCAGGTTGGACAAATTACATTCAGAACAGTTTAAAAAAACTTATTGAAACAGGAAAAGGCGAACCCAACGCAACTGGAAAACCACAAACGGAAACTGAAAGAAAACTCTCTGAAAAATAACTCTTCTTTTCATAATACTAATTTAGGCTAAGTCAATCAGAGATTTGGCTAAATCTATTTGCTTGATGCTGTGCAACTTTGCATCATCAAAAAAATAGTATTATGAAAATTATCATTACAGGTTCTTTAGGGAACATCAGCAAACCTCTTGCGAAAACTTTAATCGCAAAAGGACATCAAATTATCGTAATTACAAGCAGCAATGACAGAAAATCTGAGATTGAAAATCTGGGCGCTTCGGCAGCAATTGGTTCTGTAAATGACGTTGCATTTTTAACTCAAACTTTTACGGGTGCAGATGCTGTATATTGCATGATTCCGCGTGCGAATTATTTTGATTCAAATCTTGATTTAGATGCATTTACCCGTACAATTGGAAATAATTATGCAGAAGCTATTACAAAATCTGGTGTAAAACGTGTTGTATTTTTAAGTAGCGTCGGCGCGCATTTAGAAAACAATTCTGGAATAATTCAGCGTTACAATGAAATTGAAGCTGTTTTAAATAAACTTTCTAATGTTTCACTTACGTTTATGCGTCCGACTTCTTTTTATTATAATTTGCTGGCTTATATTCCGCAGATTAAAAATCAAGGGTTTATTGCGGCCAATTATGGTGCAGACGAATTGATTCCGTGGGTTTCTCCAAACGATATTGCAGAAGCGATTGCAGAAGAACTTACAACTCCGCTTGACGGAAAAAAAATTCGTTACGTAGCAAGCGAAGAACTTTCTGGACATCAAACGGCAAAAATTCTTGGAGAAGCAATAGGAATTCCAGATTTAGAATGGAAATTAATTAGCGATGAAGAAGTTTTAAATGGATTAATTTCTGTTGGAATGCAACCAAAAATTGCGAAAGGTTTGGTAGAAATGTACGCCGGACTTTACAATGGTTTGCTTGCCGCAGATTATTATCAAAATCGTCCCGCAGTTTTAGGAAAAATAAAACTGGCAGATTATGCAAAAGAATTTGCTGTTATTTTCAACCAAAATTAAGTAACTTGTACTATGGCAAATCAGCAACCTCTTCGATTTAAAACTATTAGCGAATTTCATGATTTTAGAGATTTGCCAAAACCCGAACATCCTTTGGTGAGCGTTTACAATTTTGAAGATCTCAAATATTTAAATAGCGAAGAACCGAAAAGTTTAATGCTAGATTTTTATTCGATTGCTTTGAAAAGGAATGCGAATGCTAAAATGCGTTATGGCCAACAGGAATACGACTTTAAAGAAGGGGTTTTGATTTTTCTTTCGCCTGGACAAGTTTTTTCTATTGAAGGAAATTCCGAAATGCAGCACACAGGATGGTCTTTATTGATTCATCCTGATTTTCTTTGGAATACGCCGCTTGCACAAAAAATAAAACAATATGATTATTTTGGTTACGCAGTCAATGAAGCGCTTCATCTTTCTGATAAAGAAGAAAATATGCTAATCGATATTATCAAAAATATTCAGCAGGAATATCAATCTAACATTGATAAATTCAGCCAAGATGTTATTATAGCTCAAATTGATTTATTTCTAACTTATGCAGAACGATTTTATAACAGGCAATTTATTACTAGAAAAATCAGCAGTCATCAGATTTTAGCGCGTTTGGAAAAATTGCTTGAAGATTATTTTTCTGATGACAATTTGCGACAAAAAGGAATTCCGACTGTACAATTTATTGCCGAAAACTTACATGTTTCTCCAAACTATTTAAGCGGATTATTGAAAACACATACAGGTCAAAGCACGCAACAGCACATTCACAATAAATTAATTGAAAAGGCAAAAGAGAAACTTTCGACCACCAATTTATCCATTAGTGAAATTGCATTTGATCTTGGTTTTGAGCATCAGCAGTCTTTTAGTAAATTGTTCAAAACCAAAACAAACAGTTCGCCATTAGAATTCAGACAATCTTTTAACTAATTGCTTTATTTTTCATAAATTCGTTACATAAAAAACGAAAAATATGAATCCATTTTTAAGAAATACTTTGGCCGTTATTGCCGGTCTTGTAATCGGAAGCGTTGTCAATATGAGTATCATTTTAATTAGCGGTTCTATAATTCCTGCTCCAAATGGCGCAGACGTTAGCACTACCGAAGCTTTAAAAGCAAACATGCATTTATTTGAGCCAAAACATTTTCTTTTTCCTTTCTTAGCACACGCAATCGGAACATTTGCGGGCGCGTTTACAACGGCTTTAATCGCTATTAAGCACAAAACAAAATTAGCTTTCGGAATCGGTGCATTCTTTTTATTTGGCGGTATTGTAACTATTTTTACTTTGCCTTCTCCAATTTGGTTTAATTTCGTTGATTTGATTTTTGCCTATATTCCTACTGCTTATTTGGCTTCTAAAATTGCCGTGAAAAAGCAAATCTAAAATGAGTAATTCTCAAAACATAAAACCAGCAAAAAAATGTTATGAACATTTGGGCGGTAAACTTGGCGAACTGCTTCTGGAAACATTTATTGAGAAAAAATGGATTGCAAAAAAAGATTCTTCAGAAAAACATCTTTACATAACTGAATTAGGAGAAAAAGAGTTTGAAAAATTGGGTCTAGATCTTTCAAAAATTAAATCTGAAGTGCTTTAATTTTATAAATTTCTTTAGACTTTCTGCAAATATTATAGCGCTTTATTTCATAACTTAGTCTGTTTTTAAATTTTGAATTATGACTAAGAAAGAAATCGCAAAAAACTTCCTGACATTGGCAGCAAAAGGGCATTCTCATGAAGCTTTTCGATTATATGTTGGAAAGAATTTCAAGCATCATAATACGCACTTTAAAGGCGATGCCGAAACTTTAATGCTCGCTATGGAAGAATCTGCCAGAACAAATCCGAATAAGGTTTTCAAAATTCATCATATTTTGAGAGACGGAGATTTAGTTGCTGTGCATTCGCATCTCAAACAAACTCCAGCAGATATTGGTTTTGCTGTTGTTCATATCTTAAAATTCGAATCAGAAAAAATCATCGAACTTTGGGATTTAGGACAGCCAATTCCGAAAAATAATATTAATGAAAATGGAATGTTTTAATGTTTGTTTTTCAACGCAAAGTTCGCAAGGTTTTTTTATCAGTTTGTGTTTGCCAACCGCAGAAGAACGCAAAGCTTTGCGAACTTTGCGTTTGTAAACGTTAAGTTTGATAAAAAAACCTTGCGAACTTTACGTTTAAATTTATCAACGAACATGAAACCTGAAACTTTAAACAAAAAAACCTTTTTTAAATAACACAAAATGGCAAAAAATAAAACTACAGAAACCGAAAGCAGTGTAATTGATTTTATAAATGCTGTTGAAGATGACAAAAAGAAAAATGATGCTTTTGAACTTCTAAAAATAATCCAAGAAACCACAGGTTTTGAACCCAAAATGTGGGGACCAAGCATTATTGGTTTTGGAAGTTATCATTACAAATACGATAGCGGTCATGAAGGCGACGCTCCATTAGCAGGTTTTTCGCCAAGAAAAGCTGCTACAACGGTTTATTTTTATTTGCCTGAAGAAAATAGAGACGAACTATTGTCGAAATTAGGAAAACATACTTCTTCAAAAGCTTGCATTTACATTAAAAAATTAACTGATATCGATATTGAAATTTTAAAAAAAATAATTTTACTTTCCATAGAATACACTCAAAATTTATATCCTTCCAAATAAGCATACATGAACAAGCTGTTTTTTTCAACTACAATTGTGGGAAGATCGCAAAATGAAATAGATGGTTTCATATTGGAATGCATATTTGCATTAATTATAATTACAGTTTTTATTTTGTGCCTCTATAATCGAAAAAAAGTTTATACATATATTATAATACAAAGGGATACTTATAATAATCTCCCAAATATTAGATTGTATCTTAGTTTACTTTTACTAATAATGGTATGCATTGTATTTATTTATCAATTTTTTAGCAAAATTTTTTCAACAATATTCTAGTATTAATTTTTTTTTTTCACTCTCAATAAAATGGTTACATTTTTAATCCTATTATTTTTAATAGTTCTTGCAGTTTACAGATTTCTTCAGCATCCAAAATTTGGAAAAGCGCCTTCTGGCGAAAGACAGGTTTTAATTGAAAAATCGCCTCAATATAAAAACGGAAAATTCGAGAATCAAAGTTTTACGCCAGATTTAGCTGAAGGCGAAAGTATGGCTGGAGTTTTACTTGAATTTTTCTTTAAGAAAGTTGATCGAAAAATTCCAACAGATTTAATTCCGTCAATAAAAACCAATTTGCATGAACTTCCAATTGATCAAGATGTTTTAATTTGGTTTGGGCATTCTTCTTATTTTATTCAATTAGCGGGAAAACGATTTCTGATTGATCCCGTTTTTAGCGGCAACGCCTCTCCTATTCCTGGTACAACAAAATCTTTTAAAGGTTCTGATATTTATACGGTTGAAGATCTTCCAGAAATTGATTATTTATTGATTACACACGACCATTACGATCATTTGGATTATGATACTATTTTAAAATTAAAACCAAAAACCAAAAAAATAATTACGGCACTTGGTGTTGGTTCGCATTTTGAATTTTGGGGATTTCCATCAGAAAATATAATCGAAAAAGATTGGTATAGCACCATTCAATTAGATGAAAATCTGACACTTCATACAACGCCTTCGAGACATTTTTCGGGAAGAAGTTTCAAAAGATGCAACACGCTTTGGACTTCTTTTGTTTTAGAAGCTAAAGATTTTAAAATGTATTTGGGCGGCGACAGTGGTTACGATTCTCATTTTGCCGAAATTGGAGAAAAATACGGCCCGTTTGATGTCGCTTTGATTGATAACGGTCAATACAATCAAAAATGGAAATACATTCACAATATGCCCGAAGATGTCATAAAAGCAATGAAAGATCTAAAAGCAAAAAGAGTTTTTCCTGTTCATTCGTCTAAATTTGCTTTATCGCTACATTCTTGGGACGAACCTTTGAATAAACTTACAGAATTGAATGGTTTATCTGAAAATCCGATTTCTTTGATTACTCCGATGATTGGCGAAAAAGTGGAATTGAAAAATGAAAAACAAGAATTTAAACAATGGTGGCATAATGTTCGGTAATTGATAATTGTTAATTGTTAATTGTTAATTGCAATCTCACCCTCAGCGAAGTCGAAGGGCGTTCCTATTGGCACTTGGGCTTCGACTTCGCTCAGCCTGACAACGAACTCAGTACTTGAAACCTGAAAATTGAAACCTGAAATGAAACAAAAAATATATTATCTAGCAATTGCATTTCTCCTAGCAGTAAATCTGTTTGCGCAAAACACCTACGTCTTTTTAGGTTCATACAATCGTGATAAAACGGCTGAGGCAATTCAGGTTTATCAATTGGATACTTTGAATGGAAAACTGACCAAATTTACTTCGGTTAAAAATGTCGTGAATCCCTCCTATTTAACGGTTTCTCCAAACGGAAAATATATCTACGCTTGCACGGATACAAAAACACCAAATGCAGGAAGCATTAGCAGTTTTGAATTTAATCCTGAAACAAAATCACTTACTTTTTTAAATAGCCAAAGAAGCGGTGGCGAAAATCCGGTTTATGTTTCCGTTCATAAAAGCGGAAAATGGATTTCAAATGCGAATTATACAGAAGGAAGCGTTTCAGTTTTTCCAATCTTAGAAAATGGTAAAATCGATTCGATTGCGCAGAATTTTCAATATATGGATGGAAGTGTCAATAAAGATAGACAAACTAGATCGCACGTACATTCGGCTGTATTTTCTCCTAATTCTGATTATTTATTTTTGCCCGATTTAGGCGCCGATAAAATTCGTTGTTATGCGTTTGATGAAAATGAGAAAAAGCCTTTAATAGAAACTAAAAACCCATTTACAAAAACTGATTTAGAAGCTGGACCAAGACATTTTGCCTTTCATCCGAATCAAAAATGGGGATATTGTATTGAAGAAATGGCTGGGCAAATAAGTGTTTATAATTATGAAAATGGTGTTTTAAATAAAATTCAACGTATTGCAACGCATTCTGATAAAATTAAAGAAGGTTTCGAAAGTTCTGATGTTCACATTTCGCCCGACGGAAAATTTCTTTACGCTACAAATCGCGGAAAAGAAAACAACATCGCTATTTTTTCTATTGACGAAAATGGAATTTTGAAAAACATAGGATATCAATCGACTTTAGGCAAACATCCACGCATTTTTGCCATTGACGAAAGCGGTAAATTTTTAGTTGCTTCTAATGTTCAGACTGGAAATGTAATTGTTTTTAAAAAAAATCCTAAAACAGGATTATTAAAGAAAACCGGAAAAGAAATTAAAATGCAAGATGTTTCTTGTGTTCAAATAAAAAAGATTTAACTATTTTATTCTGTTTTGTCATTCTGAGCGAAGTCGGAGAATATCTTAAGCAAAAAAAACTAACTAAAAACTAAAAAAATGACAGCATCAAATTTCAATTTAAAACCAGATATTTTAGAAAATGAAATCGTAAAACTAATTCCATTAGAAGAAAAACATTTTGAAAAACTATTTAAAGCAGCTTCAGATCCATTGATCTGGGACCAAAATCCTGTTAAAAATAGATATACAAGTGAAGGTTATAAAACTTATTTTGATATCATAATTACAAAAGGATCATTCTTAATTCTCAATAAAGAAACCAACGAGATTATGGGAACAACTAGTTTTTACGATTACAAATCAGAAGAATCGAGTGTTGCGATTGGTTATACTTTTTTAACTAGAAAATATTGGGGCGGTCCATATAACAAATCTTGTAAAAAACTATTAATTGACTATGCCTTTCAGTATGTAAATTCGGTGCTCTTCCATGTAGGAGCAGAAAATTTCCGTTCGCAAAAGGCTGTTCTAAAACTTGGGGCAGAAAAAGCAAGAGATATGTTTATTACCGTAAATGACGTAGACATGCCTTATTTTGAGTATGAATTGAAGAAATAGTGAATTAGTAATTGGTGATTAGTTTTACATTAAAAAACAAAAAATGAAAAGAATAACAGTATTCTGTGCCTCTAGTTTTGGCACTGAAAAAATATATGAAGAACAAGCTACTGCATTAGGAAAAACTCTTGCTGAACAAAATATAGAATTAGTTTACGGCGGTGCAAATGTCGGTTTAATGGGCGCCGTTGCAGATGGAGCTTTGAATGCAGGAGGAAAAGTTATTGGCGTTCTTCCTAACTTTTTAAGATCGAAAGAAATTGCACATCAGGGTTTAACCGAATTGATTTTGGTCGAAAGCATGCACGAGCGTAAAACCAAAATGAATGATTTATGCGACGGTGTAATTGCGCTTCCTGGCGGTTTTGGAACGCTTGAAGAGCTTTTCGAAATGCTGACTTGGGCACAACTTGGACTTCATAAAAAACCAATCGCAATCTTAAATATAGACGGTTTTTACGATTCTTTAATTGAATTGCTTCAAACCATGACAACAAAAGGTTTATTGAAAGAAGTGAATAGAGAAATGCTTTTAATAAGTGATAATATTGACGATTTATTACATCAAATGAGAAATTATACCGCGCCAACAGTTGGAAAATGGATTGATAAAAAAGAGGTTTAAAATACTTTTTAATTAAATTTTGGCACTTCTTCAAACACAATTTTCATAAATTAGAGATTTCAACCCATAACCTCTCAACAATGAAAACAGAAAACAACAAATTTGCAAAAGCTGAAATGCTGATTCGGAAACCTGTTTCGGAAGTTTTTCAGGCTTTTGTAGATCCGCAGATTACGAGTAAATTTTGGTTTACCAAAGGCTCTGGAAAATTGGAAGAAAATCAGAAAACAGAATGGACTTGGGAAATGTATGGTTTTTCACTTTCAGTTAAAACGGTAGTTCTTCAAGAAAATAAAAAGATTGTTATTGAATGGGGAAATCCAGATGAAATCACTTTGGTAGAATGGGTTTTTAATCCGTTAAACGAACATGAAACTTTTGTAAGCATAACTAACTCAGGTTTTCAAGGCGATACTGACAAAATAATCGATCAGGTTCGTAATTCTACTGAAGGCTTTACTTTGGTTTTGGCGGGTGCAAAAGCGTATTTAGAACATAATTTACAGTTGAATTTGGTTTTAGATCGATTTCCTAAAGGTCTTGCTTGATGGTTATTTAAACGCAAAGAGCACAAAGGTTTTTCGCAAAGTTCGCGATTTTTTTTTGAGAGTCATTAAAATGATAAAGATAGCAAAGCTCATTTATATATTTTTTTACAGACAAAGCTTTGCGAACTTAATACAAAAATTTCCCAAGTCACGTAATTAAAATACCTTAGCGCACTTTGCGTTAAAAAAACTCACGTTGCTGATGAGAACTTGAAACCTGAAACCTGAAACTTGAAACTTGAAACGAAAAAAACATGGAAGTTAAAAAACCTGAAAATATCGATGAATACATTGGCGGATTTGCGAATGATGTTCAGGAAATTCTAGAGAAAGTTAGAATGACGATTCAGAAAGCGGCGCCAGATGCTAAAGAAAAAATCAGTTATTCGATGCCAGCTTTTGAGCAAAATGGAATTGTGGTTTACTTTGCAGCCTACAAAAATCATATCGGATTGTATGCGTTGCCAACTGGACATGAAGCTTTTGCTGAGGAACTTTCTAAATATAAATCAGGCAAAGGTTCGGTTCAATTTCCATTGAAAGAAAAAATGCCTTACGATTTAATCACTAAAATTGTAAAATTTAGAGTGAAGCAAAATCTTGAAAAAGTAAAAAAGAAATAATTAAAATGAATCTAAACGAACATTACAACCAACTTTATACCACTTCTGCCGAAACAATTGCAGCAGGAAAATACTCGATAGATTTAGAACTTAAAAACGAATCTGATTCTCGTTTTGGAATCACGTTGCTCATTCGACCAAACAATGAAATAAAAGCTAACATTCAGCATTTTATTAATGAATTAAAAAAAGTAGAACCTGAACAGTATTTTTATCCTGAATCGGATATTCATATTACGGTTATGTCTATCATTTCGTGTTCGGAAAACTTTACTTTAAATCAGATTTCGCCAAAAGAATACATCGAAATTATTTGCAGAAGTTTGGTAGATGTAAACAAAATCAAAATTCATTATAAAGGTGTAACTGCTTCGCCATCAGCTTTGATGATTCAAGGATTTCCGAGTGATGAAACCTTGAATAATTTACGAAATAAACTTCGTGAGAATTTCAAAAATTCAGGTTTACAGCAAAGTATGGACAGTCGTTATTCCATATTTACGGCACATTCTACGATAATGCGTTTTCAGGAAAAACTCCATAATCCGAAAAAATTAATTGAAATCGCACAAAAATTCCGTAATTATGATTTTGGAGAATTTGATGTCACAAATTTAGAATTGGTTTACAATGATTGGTATCAGCGTAAAAATACAACTCGAGTTTTGGGAGATTTTGGTTTGAGATGATTTATTTAAACTTTCCAAAATGCCATAAAATTCCAGATGGATCGTGCAGAAAACATTCGCTTCCCCAATCTAAATATTTGATCGGACTTAATTTTGAGCCTTCGTATTTTTCTGGAAGATTTAGATTTGAAAGTTCGCTATAATATTTTTCAACATCTTCAAGTTCTACAAAAATCATGGAATTGTCAATCCAGTCTTTTACGTAAGCATCTTGCAGATAAAAGGCAATTTCATTTGATTTAAAAACAGACATTTTTGTATCTAAAACTGTTTCTTCAAAACCTAAATCTCTGTAGAAACTTCTTGAAATTTCGAAATTTTTAGAACCAATAAATGGTCTAATTGATTTTATATTCTCTTCCATTTTACTATAAATTTATGTCATTATAATAAATTAAAAACCATTTGTTGTTTATCAATTTAAATTGTCTTTCAACTTCAAAACCGCTATCTGGAATCCAAAATCTTTCTGTAATTAAAGAATCTGTTTTTACTAATGAATGTTCATATTCTCCAATTTCTATTTTTTCAGAGACTGGAATAGCATGAAACTGCCAATTTTTTCTTGTCCAATTGTACTGTTCAAAGCCTGAAACGTGTTTTCCTTCAATTGGAAAATCTACTCTTGAAACTTGAAAAATAGAATCCGAATGAAATTTTTTATTGAATTCTTCGAAGTTTTCCGCTACTTGTAATTTTTGTTTTGATATTTTATTTTCATTTTCAATTAAACCTTGATTTGTTCTTTCTACTTTTTTTCCATCATTACAACTTAAAAAAGTAATTGAAACCAAAGCAATTATGAATTTAGAAAAGTTTTTCATCATTACCCCTTCTTCAAAATACTTCCCAAACCACGACCAATTTGTTCAATTGCTTCAATACCTTTTGCTAAAGGCGAAGCTGTAAAATCTTCGTAGGCATCCATGGCGCTTTCTTTTCTGTCATCTTGCGGATAAACCAAAATCACATTACTATCTTCAAAAGATTTTTCGAATTTCTGAGGTAGTTTATCAAAAATCGACTGATAAGAAACCGAACCTTTTCTTGAAAGATTAAAAACAACTAAATCAGTTGGTTTCATTTCGTCAGAAATTGATTCAAAATCTTCCCAGTCCGAAACATTTTTAAATCCTAATTTAGCATTCAATTTCAAATTATTAGCAATCTGCTGAATTGTTTCGTGTGTTTTGTATTCGGCGTAAATCACAATCGGAATACTTAATTCCTGAGATAATCTACTGACTTTCTGAATTAATAAATGAAAACCAATTCCTCTTTCTGAAAATGGCGGACAGACAAAAACCAGTCTTTTTTCTTCTATAAAATTCTTTTGAAATCTGCAGATGAATAAATTTTTATCTACATTATTGATAATTGAATCTACATTTTCTCCAAAAATTTTATCTAAAAATCCAGTTTTTCTTGGCCAACCAACAATCACAATATCCGACATGATTTCTTTAGAAGTTCTTGCAATTCCGCTCGCAGGATTATGATCGATTCTTGCAATTGTATTGATTTTTACTTCTGAAGCCGAAGCTTGAACCACAAATTTATCAACGGCTTTTCTATATTTTAAAATATTCTTTTCTGCCTGATTATTATTGGGAACAATTGTCAACAAAGTCACAGGATTAGATGATTTTTTATCTTTAATTAAAAGAGCAAAATCTAACAAACTTGCCGCTGCAGAAGTTTTTGCAAGCGGAATTAAAATATGTTCATCTAAAATCTGATCTTTTTCTGCATCTTCATGTGAAATTTCTTCTTCGCAGATTGCAATTTTTTTGGCCGCTTTTTCTGTCGCAAAAGAAGCTACGATACAAGTAATTAAAATCAGAATAATAGTTCCGTTTAATATATTTTCATCTAAAATTTTAGCTTTAAATCCGACCAAAATTACCGCTAAAGTTGCAGCCGCGTGCGCACTGCTCAATCCGAAAATAAGCTGTCTTTCGGTTTTGCTGTATTTAAAAACAACTTGGGTAAAAAAGGCCGCAATCCATTTTCCGAAAATTGCCACAACGCTCAAAGTTCCTGCTACAATTAAAGCTGTCGGACCACTTAGAATAACACTTACATCGACAAGCATTCCGACCGAAATCAAGAAAAATGGAATAAATAAAGCATTTCCAATAAACTCAATTCTATTCATTAAAGCCGAAGAATGTGGAATTAACGGATTCAATGCCAAACCTGACACGAAAGCGCCAATAATTGGCTCTACTCCTGCTACTTCTGCCAAAAAGGCTGCGAAGAAAACCACAGAAAGCACAAAAATGTAATGGGCATGTTTTTCACTTTCTAACTTCTTAAAAAACCATTTTGCAATTCTCGGAATAACCAAAAACATGATAGCAGAAAAAATCGCTAACGAAACGGTCAATTTAATCCAAAAAGCTTGATTTAGACTTCCTTGTGCACTTCCCATAATTACCGCTAAAATGATCAGAACGGCTGTATCTGTTAGAATTGTTCCTCCGACAGTAATAGCAACTGCTTGATTTTTAGCAATTCCCAATTTACTTACAATCGGATATGCTACAAGTGTATGCGTAGCAAACATACTTGCAGTTAAGAAACTGGCATTAAAATCATATTTCAGCAGATAAAAACAAACTGGAAATCCAATAGAAAGTGGGAGAATAAAGGTAAAAAAACCAAATAATAAACTTTTATTTCGATTGGCTTTAAACTCATTCATGTCCAATTCTAAACCTGCTATAAACATGATATATAAAAGTCCTATAGTAGAAAACAAATCAACTGCGGAGTTTTTTGCCAAGATATTTAATCCGTGAGGTCCGATAATAACTCCAGAAATAATTAGTCCGATGATTCCGGGAATATTAATTTTTTTAAGTAAAATTGGCGAAAGCAGAATAATAAAAAGTATTAACGAAAAAATCAATACTGGATTGCTTAGTGGTAATTCGAATTCTTGTAATAGATGTTTGAAAAATTCTATCATATGGTAACTTTATCTTCTTGTGGCATTATAATTTGTAAAAAGACGTTTCAGAATTAGAACAAAATCCAGGAAGTATTAATATTAAAAACAAGTCTTTTACAGACTCGTTTCTTTACAAAAATACCGAAAAAATATGAACTTTTGACGGAAACTGCATATTAAGGATTTAAATTTATTTTGTTGCCGAATTATTAAAATTTAATATATTTTTTAACAAATACGCAAGATTAACATTCAAAGATGAATCTTCATTGCATTATTCAATTATCTTTGTCTTAACAAAAAACGAACAATGGAAGAATGTATCTCTGTTTTTGATATGCTTAAAATTGGCGTTGGCCCTTCAAGTTCACATACTTTAGGACCTTGGCGCGCTGCCGAACGCTTCTTGGAAGAGCTAAAAGACGAAGCAATTTTAGACGATATTACGCGAGTAAAAGTCGATTTATACGGATCTCTTTCTTTAACTGGAAAAGGGCACGCAACCGATCTTGCCGTTATGCTGGGTTTAAGCGGGCAAGATCCTGAATATATTCCAGTTGAAGATATTGCAGGAATTATCAAAAAAATTGAAACTACTAACGAAATCAATTTGGGAAACCAAAAAGTGATTCCGTTCTTTTTTCTTCAAGATATTGCTTTCAATAAAGACTTCCTTCCTTTCCATGCCAATGGATTAAAATTTACTGCTTATAAATCTGACGATTCAGAATATGAATCTACTTTTTATTCTATCGGCGGCGGATTTGTGGTGAAAGAAGAACGTACAAATGCGAAATTAAAAGAAGAAATAAAATGTGCCTTTCCTTATCCAGTTCAAAATGCAGCTGAGTTGTTGAATTATACGATTTCTGAAAACAAATCGATTTCTGAAATTGTATATGAAAATGAAATTTCAATGCGCCCCGAAGCGGAAGTTCATTCTGAATTAATGCGTATTTGGAATACAATGTTAGAATGCATGTATATCGGTTGTCATTCTGAAGGAATTCTTCCAGGCGGACTTCACGTTCGCAGAAGAGCTTTTGATATGCACCAAAATCTAATCGGATTATCAAATTATAACGATCCGCAAAGTTGGCTCCAAGAAATTAGAAAAACCGAAGTTAAATTTCGTCAGATATTAAAATGGGTTAGCTGTTTTGCACTTGCCGTGAATGAAGTAAACGCGTCTTTAGGACGTGTTGTTACGGCTCCAACAAACGGAAGTTCTGGTGTAATACCTGCTGTTTTAATGTATTATATGGTAATTGAAAACCACGATGCTGGCGAAAAAGAAATTAAACAATTCTTGATGGTTGCGGGCGAAATTGGAAGTATTTTCAAAAAAGGCTCAACTATTTCTGCTGCAATGGGCGGATGTCAAGCTGAAATTGGCGTTTCGTCTTCAATGGCAGCTGCGGCACTTTGCGAATTAATGGGCGGAACTCCTGCTCAGGTTCTTATGGCGGCAGAAATTGCAATGGAACATCATTTAGGTTTAACCTGCGATCCGATTGGCGGTTTGGTTCAAATTCCTTGTATTGAGAGAAATACGATGGGCGCGATAAAAGCGATTAATGCTGCGGAATTGGCTTTAGAAACTGATTCTAAAAATGCTAAAGTACCTTTAGATAAAGTAATTAATACAATGTGGGAAACAGCAAAAGATATGAATTCTAAATATAAAGAAACCTCAGAAGGCGGACTTGCAATTGCCGTAAATATGGCGGATTGCTAAAAACTTTCATTAAAGCATTTTTTAAAGCACCACATCTTTATTCTATGATAATGAAAAACAGTTAGTTTAGATTAGAAATTAAAGACGGAAAATTATGTTCTGTCGAAATATTCTATTATTGCTGATTCTCATTTTACAATTATTCAATACTTTTACAATATCAAAAACAAAAAAAATGTCAGTAGCTAAGAAAGATTATAAAAGAATCACAACAAAGTCATTAATCGAAATGAAAAGCAACGGAGAAAAAATCTCTATGCTTACCGCTTACGATTACACAATGGCAAAAATCGTTGACACTGCGGGTGTTGATGTAATTTTAGTTGGAGATTCAGCATCAAATGTTATGGCAGGTCACGAAACAACACTGCCAATTACGCTAGATCAAATGATCTATCATGCTTCGTCTGTAGTTCGTGCTGTCGAAAGAGCTTTAGTGGTTGTAGATTTACCTTTTGGAAGTTATCAATCTGATCCTAAAGAAGCTTTACGTTCTTCTATCAGAATAATGAAAGAAAGTGGCGGACACGCAGTAAAATTAGAAGGCGGAAAAGAAATTAAAGAATCAATTAAAAAAATATTACATGCTGGAATTCCAGTAATGGGACATTTGGGTTTAACGCCGCAATCTATCTACAAATTCGGAACTTACAGCGTTCGTGCAAAAGAGGAAGAAGAAGCAGAAAAATTGATTGAAGATGCTCAAATGTTGGAAAAAATTGGCTGTTTTGCAGTTGTTTTAGAAAAAATTCCAGCAGAACTTGCTAAAAAAGTTGCTGATAGTATTTCGATTCCTGTTATCGGTATCGGTGCTGGCGGTGGCGTTGACGGTCAAGTTTTAGTTATTCACGATATGCTTGGAATGAATAATGAATTCAGTCCACGCTTCTTACGTCGTTACTTAAATCTTTACGAAGAAATGACAAAAGCAATCGGTCAATACGCTGCTGATGTTAAGTCTAGTGATTTCCCTAATGAAAAAGAACAATATTAATTTTTGAGGTTCTAAGTTGCTAAGGCTCTGAGACAATAAGCTTTTTTTTTAGTTTCAAAGAGGCAAAGCGACAGAGGTTCAAAGGTTTTACAATTCAATTGCCTCCAGCTTTAGTTGGAGGTTTATTTTTAAAGTGCCATTAGGCTTTAGCCAAATTTGCTCAATATATTCTATACATTCAAAATGAAAATTATCTCTACAAAAGACAACTTACAAGTTCTTCACGAAGACAATCACATAATTGTAGTCAACAAGCGTGTTGGTGATATTGTGCAAGGAGATAAAACTGGCGATAAACCTCTTTCTGATATTGTAAAAGAATATATTAAAGTAAAATATAACAAACCTGGAGATGTTTTTCTGGGTGTAATTCATCGTTTGGACCGTCCAACAACAGGAATTGTGGTTTTTGCTAGAACTAGTAAAGCGCTTTCGCGAATGAACGAATTGTTTAGCAATCGCGAAACACAAAAAACATATTGGGCGGTTGTTAAAAATAAACCCAAAGAAGCGAAAGCCAAATTGGTTCATTATTTAAAGAGAAACGAAAAAAACAATACTTCAAAAGCACATTTAAAAGAAGTTCCAGATAGCAAATTAGCAAGTTTAGATTATACTATAATTAAAGAACTTCAGAATTATACGGCGCTGGAAATCAACCTGCATACTGGACGTCATCATCAAATTCGCGCACAATTATCTGCTATTGGATCTCCAATAAAAGGCGACTTAAAATATGGCGCAGACAGAAGTAATCCTGACGGCGGTATTCATCTTCATGCCAGAAAACTAACTTTTGTTCATCCGGTTTCAAAAGAAAACATTACAATTATTGCTCCAACTCCAGATGATCCGATTTGGAATGCTGTATGATTTTTATGATTTAATTGTTAATTTTTAAAATTTTATCGATTAACTTGCATAGTGTTAAAAACAAGCTGATCGGAAAAATGGATTATAAAAGTGACATCGGGTATCGAAAAGAAACACTGAAAAAGTTATTATACAACATTCAGAAAAGTGAAGATTTAATAATTCAAGCTTTATATGATGATTTTAAAAAACCTGAGTTTGAAGCTGTTGTTACAGAAACTCATTATGTAATTTCAGAACTTAAAGACACCATCAAAAACATAAATTCTTGGGCGAAACCCAAACGTGTTTTTCCTTCACTTCTTAATTTTCCTTCTAGCGATTATATTTACAAAGAACCTTACGGCAATGTCTTAATTATTGCACCGTGGAACTATCCATTTCAACTGGCTTTATGCCCTTTGATCGCAGCGGTTGCCGCTGGAAATAAGGTTACATTAAAACCATCAGAACTTACTCCGCACACTTCGGCAATTATTGCAAAAATTATAGAAAAAACATTCCATATAAATCACGTAGAAGTTTTTGAAGGCGGCGTAGAAGTTTCAAATAAATTGTTGGCACAGCGATGGGATTATATATTTTTTACTGGAAGTGTTGCAGTTGGAAAAATAATTGCAAAAGCTGCAGCAGAAAACCTTACTCCAATAACTTTAGAATTAGGCGGAAAAAATCCATGTATTGTTGATGAAACTGCCAATTTAAGACTTGCTGCAAAACGTATTGTTTGGGGAAAATTTATTAATGCCGGCCAGACTTGTATTGCACCAGATTATATTTTGGTTCAAAAAAACATGAAAGTAAATTTTATTACCTGCTTAATTGAAGAAATCATTAAGGCTTACGGAAAAAAAATAGACAAATCTTCTGATTTTGCACGTATTATTAATACCAAAAATTGGTATCGACTTACAAATATGATTCAAAATGAACATATTTTATTTGGAGGAGAAAGTGATGCTAATAAACTTTACATTGCGCCAACTTTATTAGAAGAACCAGATTTAGATAGTTCGGTTATGAAAGAAGAAATTTTCGGTCCGATACTTCCAATTCTTACATATGAAAATGACAATGATATTGAAAACGTTGTGAGCCGTTATGAGAAACCTCTTTCATTTTATATTTTTAGTGAAAATAATTCATTCGTTAAGAAATTAATTTCAAAGTACTCTTTCGGAGGTGGATGCGTAAATGATACCGTGATTCATTTCTCAAATAAAAGACTTCCTTTTGGCGGTGTCGGTCATAGCGGAATTGGCGCATATCACGGCCAGCGTAGCTTTGATACTTTTTCTCATCACAAACCGATTGTTAAAAAAGGAAATTGGCTTGATTTGCCAATGCGATATGCTCCTTACAAAGATAAATTAGCTTCAATAAAACGCATTTTAGACTGGCTTTAAAATAGTTACTTTCCTGCGGAATGTTTTGTAGATTTTTATACGGATTTGATTTAAAATATTATATTTACGTCAAGATACATATAAAAGATTACAAGTCTATAAAACAATTTTACACAAAAAATGAAATCTACACTCGATCAAATTGAGGACATTAAAAAAAATGGCTATTCTCTTGATTTTGCTACAACTTTTGATCACGCCTTTGAAAATTATAAAAAAATAGCAGTTTATTCAGGACTTATTTTTTTAGTCTTTTCAATCATTATCGCTGTAGCTTACATGGGAACAATTACAGCTATTTTTGGAATAGAAAATATCAAAAAAGATTTCATTGAAGAATATAGCAAAAGAAAATTATCTGGCAACGAACTTGCAATACACTCTATCGGAATGGCAGTATTGGCGGGGTTATTTTCACCTTTTATGGCTGGTTTCTTAAAAATGGCAGATTCTGCAGATAGAGATGTAGAATTTAATGTTTCAACAATTTTCACCTATTATAAAGCTCCTTATTTTGCACAATTATTTATAAATGCATTTATTCCCGCTTTAGTCGCAACAGGCATTTCGGGCATAATTAAAAACATTGACAGCTCTTCTATAGGGAATACTATTGCAATTGTAATACCTTACTTTATCTCCTACTTCATGTTTTTATCAATTCCGTTAATTGTCTTTGGAAAATTAAAAGGAATTGAGGCTATAAAATCAAGTTTCATTATCGTTACCAAAAACCCGCTTACCATATTTGCTTTTTTCATTTTAGGATTTATCGGCTCTCTTGTCGGTCTTATTGGCTGTGGTGTCCTTGTATTTTTTACTATCGTCTTTAATTCCTCAATGATTTATGCAACATATTATGCGATATTTGGAATAAAACAAGAAGATTCAATTGATTCAATTGGAAATTCTTATGTAGATTAAAATAGAAAATTCTTGTTCGCAAGGAGACTGACCAACTCTTTTAAAGAATTTTCAAAAGGCTTTTTAGTAAACCAACTACCCCAAATTCTATGGCCGTGGACTGTAGTTTTTTCAAATCGGTAATTTCAGGAATTTTCAGTATTGGAAATGCCTTAGAGGCTATTATGGCAAGTTGGCAACTGTTTAATTCAGACATTATTTTCTACAACAATCCAAAACTTATTGTCTTAGGATTATCTCTTTTTGCTTTTCTTTCGCTGCTTGTTTATCAGTTTTTTAGAATAAAGGCTAAGATTGGATATTTTATAGAAAAAAAGAAAGAGCAAGATACGGTTAGCAAAGAATATCAGCTTTATATTTTATTTTTTGGAATTGCGGTAATTGTAATCGAGATTATCAATGAAATCTTCAAAATCAGGCCAAAAAGTCTTTTAATTTTAAATGTATCGATTGGTATTGGCGTACTTTTAATTTATGCAATTACCGATAAAGTAAAATGGCTTCGAGATAAAATTCAGCAGATTTTCATCTTTTGTTTCTTTATATACATGAGCTATGTTGGCTCAAATATTATAATGCTTCGAAACGATGTTGTTCCAGTAATAGTTTTCCTAATTTCTTTTTTCTTTTCGTACAATATTCTAAAACCCATAAAAATATATTGGATTTTTGTTGGTTTAGTCTTTACATTTCTAATTCTTACGGTAGCCCTCCAGCTAATTCCAATAAAATCTTCTATTTTACTGATTAATTTTTGCATTCTAATTTTCATCATAAACCAAGTAAAATATGCGGTTTTATTAAACAATCGTGACAATTTTAGATTTGCGAATGAAATTGTTCACAAAGGAAATTCTCTAACAATTGCATCTAATCAAAATGGAGAAATTTTATTTTGCAGCGAAACTATTACCTCTATTTTAGGTTATCAGTCTGAAGAAGTTATGGGTTTAAAATTTTGGGAATTAACTCAGGATTCTGAATTTACAGCAACATTAAATTCTGTAAAAAACGAGGAAGACAAGATTTATATCCGAAAATTGAAATGCAAAAATGGAGAGTTTAAATACATTCAATGGAAAGATAAAAAATTCTCAGAAGATTTAATTATAAGTATCGGTCAGGATGTTACAGAACAAATTCTTGTTCAAAATCAATATAAAAATCTAATTCAGACAGCAACCGACATTATTTTTGAGTTTGATACTAATGGTAATTTTACCTTCATAAATGAATTTGGTATTTCAATTTTAGGATATTCAGAAAACGAAATCATTAAAAAACATTATTCTAGTTTTATTCAGGAACAATACGTTAAAAATGCGGCCGATTTTTATTCAAATTTAGTTGTAAATGAAGCTAATAACTCCGTAATAGAAATTCCGATTCTGAAGAAAAATGGAAAAGAAATATGGATTTCTCAAAAAATTACTGTCCGCAGAAATGAGTTCGGGCAATTTGCAGGTTTTTCAGGAATAGCAAGAGATGTAACCGAAAAAAAGAATATCGAAAAGGAGAAAAAAAGACGACTTAAAAAAATTGAAGCTTACAATAATTCGACAAAAAAACTATCGACAACCGATTTTAGTAAATATGACAAATTAAACATTGTAATTAATCTGATTCTAAAAGAAGCTTCAACAATTAGCAATGCTAATCGCGTTAGTTTTTGGAAATACGATAGCGATCTAATTACTTGTCAAAATCTTTACAGTCTTGATAATCAAAATTTAAACGATAAAAATATTCTAAACAAAGAATCGTATCCTATATATTTTGAAACTTTAAGCAACAAAGCCGTCATTAATGCTCCAGACGTTTTCAATAAATTAGAAACTTCTGAATTTCAAAAATTATACTTTACACAAAATAATATAAAGTCAATGTTAGATGTTCCAATTTTTCTAACGGGACAATTAGCGGGAGTAGTTTGTTTTGAAAGCACAGAAAAAAAACGGGAATGGGACAATGAAGACATCAATTACGCGAGAACAATCTCTGATGTTATTTCATTAGCAATTTCTTCGCAAATGCGATTGGAGGCTGAAAGAAAACTAGAATTTAAAAGTGATCTTTTATCTGCACTTTCATTATGCACAGAAAAATTTTTACTTAGCAAAACTACCGAACAGATGTTTCAGGAAACCTACAACATTATCGGAAGAGCTGCAAAAGTAGATCATATGTATTATTACGAAAAAGATCCAATTTATAACACTGTCTACCAAAAATACAAATGGTCTCGCGAAGGTGTCACTCATCAGATTACGCCTTTGCGCCATATGACGGAAGAAAATTTAAAAGAAATTTACGATGCCGCTCAGCAAAAGAAAATTGTAAATACTTTGACAAGACAACTTGACGAAGGTTTCTTTAAAACGCTATTAATCAATAATGAAATTCAATCTATTTTAATATTACCGCTTTATATCAATGATCTTTTTACTGGTTTTATTGGTTTTGATGATTGTTTTAACGAAAGAAAATGGTCTGAAGACGAAATCAATATTTTTCAGGTATTAGCCAATAATATTTCGTCTGCACTTGAAAGAAATCGTAACGAAAGTAAAATACTCGAAAGTGAAGAGAAGTTTAAATTAATAGCCAACAATATTCCTGGAACGGTTTATTTATCAAAATTTGATGCTTTTTCTACCAAGATTTTCTTAAATGATGAAGTTCTAAATTTAACTGGATATTCAAAATCTGAATTTATAGAGAATAATTTATCGTTTCTTTCTTTAATTCATCACGATGATAAAGAAGAAGTTATCAATAATCAAATTGATAATCTACAAAACGGAATGCCGTTGCATAATGTTTATCGAATTAAGCGAAAATCTGGAGAATATATTTGGATTGAAGAGTTTGGAGATGTTATAAAAAGAGATGATGAAATTGAATTTGTTGGCGGAATTTACTTTGATATTACCAACAAAAAAGAGATTGAAGACGCTATAAAAGCCAAACAATTGGCTGAAGCCGCAAGCAAATCTAAATCTGATTTCTTAGCGAATATGTCACACGAAATTAGAACGCCGCTCAACGGAATTATTGGTTTTACACATTTATTGATGAAAACCGATTTGGAAGAAATTCAAGAAAAATACATGACAACGATAAATCAATCAGCACATTCGCTGCTTGAAATTGTAAATGATATTCTAGATTTTTCTAAAATTGAAGCAGGAAAATTAGAATTGTTTATCGATCTTTATGATATTAAGAAGGTTCTCGCGCAGGTTTTTGATTTAATTGTTTATGAGTCAAATCAAAAAAATTTAAGTCTAGAACTGAATATTGACACTGATGTTCCGAAATTCATTTGGACTGATATTGTTCGAATAAAACAAATCTTAATTAATCTGCTTTCTAATGCGATAAAATTTACAACTGAAGGTTCTATTAAATTAAATGTTTCTGTTCTAGAAAAAAAGAAAAACAATCATCATCTGATTCGTTTTGCTGTAATTGATACTGGAATTGGAATTTTAGAAAAAAACCAAAAGAAAATTTTTAAAGCTTTTTCGCAAGAAGATAGTTCTACAACGAGAAAATTTGGAGGAACAGGACTCGGACTAACTATTTCAAATCAGCTATTAGCATTAATGGAAAGCCGATTACAGCTTGAAAGCAAAATAAATGAAGGAAGTACTTTCTTTTTTGATTTAAATCTAAAAACAAGCAATCAAACCATTAATGATAAATACAATACAGAACTTAAAAGTTTAAATATCGAATTAGATTCTGAAAATATAGAGCGCGACGGAAATAAGATTACATTTTTGATTGTAGAAGATAATAAAGTAAATATGTTGCTTCTGAAAACGATTATTAAAAATCTTTACAACAATGCCTATATACATGAATGCGAAAATGGATATGAAGCAATACAGAAATTCGAGCAAATCAATCCAACAATCATCTTTATGGATATTCAGATGCCAATTATGAATGGTTATGAAACAGCAAAAGCTATCAGAAATACTCCAAAAGGCCGTGATATTCCGATAATCGCAGTGACCGCTGGAACAGAAAAAGAGGAAAGAAACAAATGTATTTCTGCAGGAATGGACGATTATATTTCTAAACCTATTATGAAGGGAATCGTTGAAGAGGCATTGACAAAATGGCTAGGATAATTTTTATTTCTATTCGCAGTTTTCAATTTTAGTTCATTAACGGAGAAAATATTTTGAGAACATAAACCTTTTAATATTAAAATTTATCATAAAAAATCTATAAATTCGTACATTCTTTTAGATAATCAGTTTAAAAACAATTCAATATGAAATGGCAAGGCAGAAGACAAAGTGACAATGTCGAGGATAGAAGAGGTATATCTGGCGGAAAAGCTATAATTGGCGGCGGTGTAATAGGTATTATCATTTTACTTCTAAATGTTTTTGGTGGCGAAACTGGCCAACAAATAGCACCAATTCTAGAACAAATGCAAGGTGGTCAGGGTCAACAAACTGAAGCTGCTGCTCCACTTAGCAAAGAAGATGAAGAAATGGGGAATTTTGTTAGAGTTATTTTGGCAGATAACGAAGATATCTGGAGTAAAATTTTTGCTGAGCACGGCATGACATACGAAAAACCAAAATTGGTACTTTTTAAAGGTTCTGTACAAACTGCCTGCGGTGGCGCATCATCGGCATCTGGTCCTTTTTACTGCCCAGGAGATCGAAAAGTATATATGGATTTGGCTTTCTTTGAAGAATTAAAAAATAAATTTGGAGCAAAAGGAGGCGATTTTGCCATTGCTTATGTAATTGCGCACGAAATTGGTCATCATATACAAACTTTATTGGGAACATCTGCAAAAATGCGTCAAGACCAACAAGGAAAAAGTGAAGCTCAAGCAAATAAATTATCTGTTGCATTAGAATTACAAGCAGACTTTTACGCTGGAGTTTGGGCACATTATAATCAGGAAAACTTAGATTCGGGAGATATTGAAGAAGCCTTAAGTGCAGCAAATGCAGTTGGAGACGATGCAATACAAAGCAAAATGCAAGGACATATAGTTCCAGATTCTTTTACACACGGAACTTCAGAACAGAGAATGTATTGGTTTAATAAAGGCTTCAAAACTGGAGATATCAAACAAGGAACTACATTTGAAGAAATTAGATAGCATAATAAACCAAATATAATAACCACCAGAAAAGCCCAACTTTACAGTTGGGCTTTTTTAATAAAAAACAATTAATTCTTGAGGAATGTCTCGTCGGTAAAATTAAATTTGAATTGCATAATTTTAAGTCTTACTCTAAAAATTGACCTTATATAACTTATATGGTTCAAAAAATATAAAGCACAAAAAAAGCCTTGAATTTCTTCAAGGCTTTAAATCTGGGTGGCTGACCGGGTTCGAACCGGCGACCCGCGGCACCACAAACCGCTACTCTAACCAGCTGAGCTACAACCACCATTTTTCTGCTTAGCGAGTGCAAATATAGAACAAAGGTTCAGTTCTACAAAGAAAAAAATGAAAAATTTTTATAAAAATTAAATCAAATTTTCTAAGCTATTGACTGCCAAACATCTTTCAACTGTAAAACCTTCTGCAAAATCTTTTCCAACTAGTCTTCCTAAATCTTGAGCACGGTAATTTAAGCTCTCGAAGAAGTTTTTACTTGTAATTGGTGTTGCAGGTTCTTTCGAATTTGGATCATAAAATTGAGTTTTATAAGCAGAAATCGCTTCAACTTTCTTTTTTTCAAATCCTGTAATATCAACAACGAAATCTGGCGTAATATTTTTCCATTGAATATAATGGTAAACAATCTTTGGTCTCCAAGCTTCTTGTTTCTCGCCATCAATTGAAGTTTCAATTTTCATTAACCCAGAAAGAAAACAAGCGTCAGAAACTAATTTGCTTCCTTTTCCGTGATCAATATGGCGATCATCTATTGCATTGCACAACACAATTTCAGGTTTATATTTACGAATCATTTTAATGACCTCTAATTGATGTTTTTCATCATTAACGAAAAATCCATCACGCATTTCTAAATTTTCGCGTACTGCAACGCCCAAAATCTTAGCCGCGTCTTTTGCTTCTTGATCTCTAGTTTCCGCTGTTCCTCGCGTTCCTAATTCGCCACGCGTTAAATCAACAATTCCCACTTTTTTCCCAAGAGAAACTTCTTTTAAAATTGTTCCCGCACAACCCAATTCTACATCATCCGGATGTGCGCCAAAGGCTAATATGTCTAGTTTCATAATTTTTAATATCAATGTCAAAAATCAATTTCAATTACAATTCTGAAAAGCAAATTGATCTTTTGTCTATTTTCTTTACTCTATTCTCTTTTTTCTTTTTTCAAAACTCTTTTCATCGTCATCGATTTGTTGACGCTTTCTTCCCATTCTTTTTCAGGAATACTTTCTTTTGTAATACCGCAGCCCATATATAAAATCGCTTTATCTTCCTGAATCTGCATGCAACGTAAATTTACGAATAAATCAGAACTTGAATTATTTGCCGCAAAAGTGCTGTTTAATTCGCCGAGAAAACCTGTATAGAAAGTTCTATCGTAATTTTCATTTTCTAAAATAAAAGCTTTTGATTTTTTCTTTGGCAAACCGCAAACCGCTGGCGTCGGATGCAAAGTATCGATCACTTCTTCTAAAGTTGAATTTTCTTTTAAAACTCCAGAAATATCCGTTTTAATATGCCAAATCGTTCCTGCTTTTAAACTGTAAGGTTCAGAAACTACAACTGAGGCTGTAAATTCTCTCAGTCTTTTTACGATAAAATCAGTCACAAATTGTTGTTCGTCTTTTTCTTTTTGTTGCCAGATAATTTCATTTTGAGAATTATCTTTTTGCGTTCCCGCCAAAGCCATTGTTTCAAAAACATTTTCGTTTGCTTTTAGCAATTTTTCAGGCGTTGCCCCCATCCAAAGTCCAATTTTTGGATGAAAAAAACAATAACAAAATGTCGCTGGATATAATTGAACCAAATGCTGAAAAGTTTCGATAAAGTCGAATTCAGCTAAAGGAACTTCTTCACTTCTTGATAAAACTACTTTTTTGAATTCTTCATTTTTAATTGCTCGAATTCCCTGCGCGACTAAATATTCGTATTGAAATTTAGCTTCAGAATCAAAAGTCAAATCATCAATTTCAACTGATTCAAATGAACTTGTTTCTTTTTCTAAAGTGATAATCTCAGATTCGTTTTCTGGAATGAGAACTAATTGTTTTTCATCAAAAGAAGCGAAAACAAATCCTTTTTCGCTATAATCTGCAACTTTATACAATGTGTTATTTTGCTGTAAAATGCCAACAAAGTTTTCTGAGTTGGGTTTAGAATAAAGTACAAAAGGTAAATTTTGTTCTTTATGATTTTTAATTTTTAAGAAAAATGGATTCATAATTTATTCACTTTTCTTTCTTTCCAAAACCATATTCGTCAATTTACAAAGCGAAATTAAATTGCCAGCTTCATCGGTAATTTTAATTTCCCACAGATGAACCGTTCTTCCTTTATGAATAATTCTAGCCGTTCCAAAAACATAACCTTCGCGAATACTTTTTAGATGATTGGCTGAAATTTCGATACCTCTTACCTCCTGCTCTTTCGGATTAATAAAAAAGAAAGAAGCCGCACTTCCGACACTTTCTGCCAAAGCTACAGAAGCGCCTCCGTGAAGTAATCCCATTGGTTGGTGAACGCTCGGATTTACAGGCATTTTTGCAGTTAAGAAATCTTCTCCAGCGTCAATATATTCAATTTTGAGCGTTTCCATTAATGTGTTTTTGGCAAACTCATTGCATCGCGCTAAAATCTGTTCTTTTGTATGATTCATTCAAATAAACTTTAAAATCGTAAAATTAAAGAAAGATAAGACACAAATCGAAAAATCGGTCCCGAAATTTCGGGACTAAAATTAAAAATCATTTATAAACTTGTCAGTTTTTTGTTATTTTTACAAAAACAATAAAAATTAATCTTTGGCTGATTTTTTTTGCCACAGATTATACAGATTAAAAGGATTTAGAAAAACATATAGCCACGACTCGACCGAAGGGACAGACGAAGTAATTACACAAATTTACACGAATTTTATTTCAATTTAATTCGTGAAAATTCGTGGAATTAGTGGCTAAAAAAAATCTTTTTTAATCCTTTTAATCTGTGGCAAAAAAAACAATTTAAATGCGTCAATACTTTACAATCTTAGTTCTGGGTTTAATTTTAGTTTTAAGTTCTTGCCGAACTGACTTTGATACTGTTGCCAGTTCTGGAGATTTAAAGTTTTCAAAAGACACTGTTTATTTGGATACTGTTTTTAAAAACATCGGTTCTAGCACTTATCAACTAAAAGTGTATAATCGAAGTAAAAACGACATTTCGATTCCGGTTGTGCAATTCAAAAAAGGTTTAAGTTCTAAATACAGAATGACTGTTGATGGAATGAGCGGTACAAGCGGAAAGATTTTTAAAGATGTAACGCTTTTAGCGAAAGACAGTTTGTACATTTTTATAGAAACAACGGCAGATATTACAGACGCTAATCCAACCGATTTTTTATATACAGATGAAATCCAGTTTGACAGCGGTGCCAATCTTCAAGAAGTGGCGTTGGTTACTTTAATTCAAGATGCTGTTTTTTTATATCCGAATCAAAATGCTGACGGAACAAAGGAAAAAATCAAAATCGACGGCAAAGATGTTGACGGATTTTATCTAAATGAAAATGATCCCGTAAACGGAAATGAATTTCTTTTTACCAAACAAAAACCGTACGTAATTTATGGATATGCAGGAGTTCCCGAAAACAAAACTATAACTTTTGAAGCAGGCGCACGCGTGCACTTTCACATCAATTCGGGATTATATGTTAGCAAAAATGCTTCGCTTCAAATTAACGGAACAACTTCAACAGAAAAACTGGAAAACGAAGTTATTTTTGAAGGCGACCGTTTAGAATCTTTATATTCTGATATTCCTGGACAATGGAAATCGGTTATTTTAGAACAAGGAAGTACAAATCATTCCATCAATCATTTGACTTTAAAAAACGCTACGACTGGTTTAGATTTTAGAAGTCCGCTAAATACCGTTCAAATTAAAAATACTCAGATTTACAATTGCGTTGAATATGGAATTATGGCTCAAAACACTAAAATAGTTGGCGAAAATATCGTCATCAATTATGCTGGTTTAGCAAGTTTATCTTGCGTTTACGGAGGAGACTACAAATTTACACATTGTACTTTTTACAACAATTGGTCAAATCCTTCGCATGTAGCAGTTAACTTGAGTAATAGTCTGACTGGAGCAACGCCCGAAACAAATCCGTTAACTCAAGCTACTTTTAATAACTGTATTATTTATGGTTCTAATTTTAATGAATTCAATTTAAGCAAAAACACGGCCTCCGTTTTTGTTTATCAATTAAATAATTGTTTGCTGAAATTCGGAAGCACTTCAAATCCTGATTATCAATTTAAAACAGATCCAACGCATTATAATAATATTATTTTGAATGAAAATCCGAAGTTTTATAATATTTCTCAAAACAAATTTAATATCGATAAAACTTCTGCCGCTTTCGCGAAAGGAAATCAGGCATTTATAATTCCGACCGATATTTTAGGCATTACAAGAACTTCTCCGCCAGATTTGGGCGCTTATCAGAGTCAGGATTTTCCGAAGTAAATTAAGATTTATGAAATTAACTTTTGTATTACTCGTTACTCATTTATTTTTAATTAACACATTTGCTCAGAATACAAAAACGATTAAATGTGATTCTATTTATAAAAACAAAGGAATTACAATAAAACTTATAAATTTTGAAACTGAAAAAGAAGGTTATGACAGTGAAAAAAATTCAATACTAATTATCAGTCAAAAAGTAAATAACAAATCTTCGATTATAATAAAAGATTCTATTTTTAGTTTGGTTCAAAATATTGAATTTCAAGATTACAACAGCGATGGCATAAAAGATATTTTAGTTCAAAATATTTCTGATGTACGAAGTAATTGGACCTATAATTTATATCTATACAACCCGAAAGTGAATAATTTTAAAAGAGTTGATGGCTTTGAAGAAATAAAAAATCCAAGTTACAATTCGAAATATAAGATTATTGAAAGTCATGTATCTTCTGGGACTAATTGGGCAGCATTCTATAAAATCAAAAACAACAAAGTTTATAATTATAATATTGAGATAATTGATGATGGTAGTTCAAAAGCTGAAAATGAATATAGAAAAGCCATAAAAAAGATAAATTCAACTAGATAAAACTTTGCGCCTTCGCGTCTTTGCGAGATTAAATTTTCTCCATTCTGCAAATTCCTCGAATTTACTTTAGAAAAATTTGTAATTAAATTTTAAGAATCTCTTGCTTTTGACGAAGTCTATTTTTGACATAAAATCGAAAAGAAACAAACGTTTACAAAGAAAAATTGAAGTTCAAAAAATGTTAAATTTTGGACGAGAAAATGAGCAAAAAAATTGCATTTTCAGGGTGAAAAAGGGGAAAAATAAATTATTAAAAAGGCACATATTCTCTCTTTTTTTTTCGGTTTAGATTGACTAAATTTGCACCTCAATACAACAAACTACACAAATGATCCATTTCTTTGAAAACCAAAGCAAAACTGTTTTTGCCGTACAAACGCAAAACGAAATTTCAGCTCAAGACATTTCAAAATTAAACTGGCTTTTTGCCGACGCGAATAAGATTGAAAAATCTGCATTGACAGGTTTCTTTGTTGGTCCTCGCGCTACCATGATTACACCTTGGAGTACAAATGCTGTAGAAATTACTCAAAATATGGGAATTTCGGGCATTATCAGAATCGAGGAATTTCATCCAGCAACGGAAGATTTTACTGATTTTGACCCAATGCTTTCTCAAAAATTCAACGAATTAGATCAAGAAATCTTCACTATCAACATTCAGCCAGAACCAATTTTGGAGATTGATGATATTGCAACTTACAACAAAGTAGAAGGTTTAGCTTTAAGCGAAGAAGAAGTTGATTACCTAAACAATCTTTCGACTAAACTTGGAAGAAAACTAACTGATTCTGAAATTTTTGCTTTCTCGCAAGCGAATTCAGAACACTGCCGTCACAAAATCTTCAACGGAACTTTTGTTATAGACGGCGAAGAAAAAGAAACTTCTCTTTTTAAATTAATCAAAAAAACATCTCAGGAAAATCCTAACGATATTGTATCTGCTTACAAAGACAATGTTGCTTTTGTAAAAGGACCAAAAGTGCAGCAATTTGCACCAAAATCAGCAGACAAACCTGATTTTTACGAAATAAAAGAATTTGATTCGGTTATCTCTTTAAAAGCCGAAACACACAATTTCCCAACAACTGTTGAGCCTTTCAACGGTGCTGCAACAGGATCTGGAGGAGAAATTCGTGACCGTTTAGCTGGTGGACAAGGTTCATTGCCTTTAGCTGGAACTGCGGTTTACATGACTTCTTACTCTCGTTTGAAAGAAGATCGTAAATGGGAAAATGCAGTTGAAGAAAGAAAATGGTTGTACCAAACCCCAATGGATATTTTGATCAAAGCTTCAAACGGAGCTTCTGATTTTGGAAATAAATTTGGTCAGCCGCTTATTACAGGTTCGGTTTTAACTTTCGAACATTCAGAAAACGACCGTAAAATTGGTTACGATAAAGTAATCATGCAAGCGGGCGGAATTGGTTACGGAAAACTGGATCAATCCATTAAAAAGAAACCACAAGAAGGCGATAAAATCGTAATTCTTGGTGGAGAAAATTATAGAATCGGAATGGGTGGTGCTGCGGTTTCTTCTGCAGATACTGGAGCTTTCGGTTCAGGAATTGAGTTAAATGCTATTCAGCGTTCAAATCCTGAAATGCAAAAACGTGCTGCTAACGCAATTCGTGGTTTAGTAGAAAGTGACAATAATCCAATTGTTTCTATTCACGATCACGGAGCTGGAGGACACTTAAACTGTCTTTCTGAATTGGTTGAAGAAACTGGTGGTTTGATCGATCTAGACAAATTACCAGTTGGAGACCCTACTCTTTCTGCGAAAGAAATTATTGGTAACGAATCTCAGGAAAGAATGGGATTGGTTATTGGTCAAAAAGATATTGATACATTGCAAAGAATTGCCGACAGAGAGCGTTCACCAATGTATCAGGTTGGAGATGTAACGGGAGATCACCGTTTTACTTTCGAATCTAAATCAAATGGTTCAAAACCGATGGATTATGCTTTAGAAGATTTCTTCGGAAGTTCGCCAAAAACGGTTATGACGGATAAAACTATCGACAGAAAATATGCTGATGTTGCTTACAACGCAGGCGATTTTGAAAGTTATTTAAAAGACGTTTTACGTTTAGAAGCTGTTGCCTCAAAAGACTGGTTAACTAATAAAGTAGACCGTTGTGTTGGTGGAAAAGTGGCTAAACAACAAAATGCAGGTCCGTTACAATTACCTTTGAATAATGTTGGGGTTATGGCTCTGGATTATTTAGGAAAAGAAGGAATCGCAACTTCTATTGGCCACGCTCCTATCGCCGCTTTAATTGATCCGGTTGCAGGAAGTAGAAATGCAATTGCAGAATCGTTATCAAATATTGTTTGGGCTCCAATTAAAGATGGTTTAAAAGGTATTTCATTATCTGCAAACTGGATGTGGGCTTGTAAAAATGAAGGTGAAGACGCTCGTTTGTACGCTGCTGTTGAAGGTTGTTCAGAATTTGCAATCGAATTGGGAATCAATATTCCGACAGGAAAAGATTCACTTTCGATGAAACAAAAATATCCAAACGACGAAGTAATCGCGCCAGGAACGGTTATTATTTCGGCTGGAGGAAACTGTACCGATATTAGAAAAGTAGTGGAACCTGTTTTACAGAAAAATGGAGATTCTATTTATTATATCAATTTATCTCAGGATGATTTCAAATTAGGAGGTTCATCTTTTGCACAAATCAGAAACACAATCGGAAACGAAACTTCTACTATAAAAGACGCTTCTTTCTTTAAAAATGCTTTTAACACAATTCAGGAATTAATCGGCGAAAGCCAAATTTTAGCTGGACATGATATCGGAAGCGGTGGTTTAATCACTACTTTATTAGAATTGTGTTTTGCTGATGTAAATCTTGGAGCTAAAATTGATTTCAGTCCCGAAGCTTCGGGATTCGCGGAAAAAGACTTGTTGAAAATCCTTTTCGCAGAAAACATCGGAATTGTATTCCAAGCTAAATCTGATGCAGATGTTGAAGCTAAATTAAATGCAAACAATATCGAATTCTTCAAAATTGGTTCTGTAACTTCTACTGCTACTTTGGAAGTTGGAAATTGGAAATTAGATATTCCAACTTACAGAGATGTTTGGTTTGAAACTTCTTATTTATTAGATCAAAAACAATCTAAAAACGGAAGAGCTCAGGAACGTTTCGAAAACTATAAAAATCAGGTTTTAAATTATACTTTCCCTGCACACTTTACAGGAAAGAAACCAGAAATCGATAATTCTAAACCAAGACCAAAAGCTGCTATTATTCGTGAAAAAGGAAGTAATTCTGAGCGTGAAATGGCAAATGCTATGTACTTGGCTGGTTTTGACGTAAAAGACGTTCATATGACTGACTTAATTTCGGGTCGCGAAACTCTTGAAGATATTCAATTTATTGGAGCAGTTGGAGGATTCTCTAATTCTGACGTTTTAGGTTCTGCTAAAGGTTGGGCCGGAGCGTTCTTATACAACGAAAAAGCAAAAACAGCTTTAGATAATTTCTTCAAAAGAGAAGATACTTTATCTGTCGGAATTTGTAACGGATGTCAGTTGTTTATGGAATTGGAAGTTATTAATCCAGAGCACGAAGTTCACGGAAAAATGCACCATAACGAAAGCAACAAACACGAAAGTATCTTTACTTCTGTAACTGTTCAGGAAAATAACTCTGTTATGTTATCGACTTTAGCAGGAAGTACTTTAGGAGTTTGGGTTTCTCATGGAGAAGGTAAATTCAAATTGCCTTATTCAGAAGACCAATACAACATCGTTTCTAAATATGCTTACGAAGGCTATCCTGCAAATCCAAACGGTTCTGATTACAACACAGCAATGATGTGTGATAAAACTGGAAGACATTTGGTTATGATGCCTCACATTGAGCGTTCTACTTTCCAATGGAACTGGGCTCATTATCCAAAAGACAGAAATGACGAGGTTTCGCCTTGGCATGAAGCTTTTGTTAACGCCAGAAAATGGATTGAGAAAAACTAAGAAATATATTTTTATTAAAAGCGCCCGAATTTATCGGGCGCTTTTTTTATAGCCACAGATTAAAAGGATTAAAATGATTTTTCTAAACTTTAAAAAAATAATCTTTGATAATTCTTTTAATCTGTGGCCATAAAAAACATCCCAACGCTATCCCCACATCGTTAAGATGTTATTTATTTTAATCTTTAAAAGCTGAAGCAATTCCAGTTACAATATTGGCAGTTCCAAAAGCAAATAATCCAGAAGCAATTGCCGTTTGTCCAGAGAAATATTGACTTTCGCGAGCTATAATACTAAAAATTGTTCCGCCAGCTAATCCGGCAATTAAACCTAAACCAATTGTCGAAATAATCCACCAAGGTTCTGGTTCTGGAATTGGATGTTTTTTTAACAATTCACGCCACCATCCAGGATATTTAGTCCCGCACCAACCCATCGCTAAGAAAAAAGCAGTTTCCATAATAATAAAAATTTTATGTAAAGCCTACTCTTTTGCTTTTCGGCTTCCGCATTATGACTGGGATAAAAGTAAGATTTAGGCTTTTTAATTATGTTATGAAATTTCCCGTTTTTGAAAGGGGAAAAATCCCCTTTTTTGTACAACTTAATTTTATTCAAAGCAAACCATTAATAAGCCCTAAGTCTAATTTAATAATATCTTAAGGCGCTTTATTGGTCTGTATTTCATGCGATAAATAACTTTGTTGCATGGAAAAATGGAAACAAATCTTAGTCGCTGCAATTTTATTATTTGCCTTTAGTCAGAACTCGTTTAGTCAGAAAACAAATTCGATAAACGGAACCGTTTCGGATGGAAAAACGCCTATCGAGTTTGCCGATGTGGTTTTAAAACCTGTAAATGACACAACCAAAACAGCTGCATATACTGTTACAGATGCTTCTGGAAAATTTATTCTGGAGAACATTAATCCCTCAGATTATATTTTAAAACTGAGATTGATTGGCTTTAAAACATTCACTCAAAAAATAAAATACACTGGAAATTCAATTTCACTTGGAAATATCACTTTACAAGAAGATGCTAATCTTTTAAATACTGTCGTTGTAAATTCTCAGAAAAAACAAATTCAAAAAACTGCTGAAGGCTTTGTTTTTAATGCCGTATCGAATATTTCGCAATCTGGCGGAACAGCCATTGACATGCTAAAAAACATTCCGACTGTTGCTGTAGATGCAGATGACGCGATTTCACTTAGAGGAAAAACACCTTTGATTTTAATTAATGGAAAAAATTCTGCCATTACTGATATGAATCAAATTCCGGCGAGCAGTATTGAAAGCATAGAAATTATTACAAGTCCGACAGCAAAATACGATGCCAATGCAGAAAGCGGAATTATCAATATCAAACTCAAGAAAAATAATTTAAACGGATTAAATGGTTCGGCGGTTCTTGGCGCTGGTTTTGGTGCAAAAGGAAGAATGAATAGTTCTGTTCTTTTGAACAATAAGACAGATAAATGGAATATTGGTCTTGCTTACGATAATCGTTTTGCAGGCCGTACGAAAAGCATAAAGGGCGAAAGAACAAATTATTTTATTGATGACGAACATTTTATTAATCAGAAAAGAGAAGATCAGAGAACGGAAGGTTTGCAGAATTTAAAATTCAATATTGATTTTTCTCCAAATGAAAGAAATACATTTTCTTTTGAAGCGCTTGGAAACCTAGAAAACAAAGACAATGACGAAACTTTAAAAACAGATATTTTCAATAATACTTCTCAGTTTTTTTCTGGAAATCAACGTCATTCTATGGAAATACAAAAAGCTAAAGCGGCTGAAATGGCTTTCAATTATGACAGAAAATTTGCGGACGATAGAAAAAGTTTAAATGCAAGCATTACAACTTCATTCAATTTTGGAAGAGAAAATACCGATATTGATACGAATCAATACGATGAAAATGAAACTATAATTGGAGATCCGTTTTTGCAGCGAACTCATAATTATGCAAAAGAAAACATTTCAAATGCTATTTTAAATTACGCTTTTCCAATTTCTGAAAAATCGATGATTGAAACTGGATATAAAGGAACTTTCAGATTCTTTAATTCTGATTTTCAAAGTGCCGATTTCGATAATAATGAATACGTTGTAAATCCGTTGGTAAGTAATATTTTTGATTTTAATGAACAGATAAATGCCGTTTACGGACTTTGGAATTCTTATTCGGGTTCTAAAGAAAATCAAAAATGGAAATACAATCTCGGACTTCGTGCCGAACAAGTTTCGAACAATGGGGAAACAGCAAATGGAAGCGACAGTTTTTCAAATAATTATACGAAATTTTTTCCGTCGGCTTCTGTGCAATTAAATTTAAAATCAGACGAATCAGTAAAATTAGGTTATAGTAAACGCATTAATCGACCAGATTTAGAAGATTTAAATCCGTTTGTAGATATTACAGACGCTTTGAATCCACATGGTGGAAATCCGTATTTAAAACCTGAAATTATTCATATTGCAGAATTAAGCTATAATAAAGAATGGGATAAATATTCTTTTTCTGGAAATGCTTTTTACCGAAATGCCAATAATGCAATTAGACAATATTCTATTTTACAAGAGAATGGCGCGGTTTTATTACAACCACAAAACATTGGAAACATGGTAACTTATGGATTGGAGACAATTTTTTCTTTCAAACCACTTTCATTTTATGATGCCAATATCAGTTTAACAGCTTTTCAGCAAAATATTGATTCCGGCAATTTAGCTGACGCGGAAGATGTTGTCAATAAAGCTTTCAGCTGGTACGGAAAAATGATTAATAATTTTGCTCCATGGAAAGGCGGTAAACTTCAAATTATCGGAAATTACAATTCTGCTGTGGCAACTCCGCAAGGAAAAAGAATTCCGATTTATAATGTAGATATGGGTTTTCAGCAAAAATTAGGAAAAGGAAATGCCCGATTGGGATTAGTTGTTACTGATATGTTTAATACTTTAGAAAGCGGTTATAAAAACAATACTTTATTGTTCAGAAACTACAGAACTTCAAAATCTGATACTCGCGCTTTGATGCTAACTTTTGCCTATACTTTTAAATCTGATTTTAAAGAAAAATTACTAGAAAATCAGTTTTCTACGGAGTAAAAACTTACCAAATATCATTAAAAAGTAAAAATTTCATTCTTGTATTTTTAAGGTTCATTTCTATTGAAAATTTAATTTATATTCGCCAAACCAAAAATCGGATATTAGATTTTTTCAGTCCCAAAAACATTAAACCTACATAGAATGAAATTTTTAAAATTACTTTTTTTAAGCAGTTTATTTTTAACTGTTTTTCAATCTTATTCTCAAATCAAAGTCGATCAGATTACTTATAAAGTTCACGATCACTTCATTACGACGACAATCGGATATCCTGTAACAGGAACTTTTATGTCTGAAGGCAAAAAAGAACCAATTGTACAATTAAATCCAGATGGAAGCGGTATTTTTCAGTTTGAAGATTTAACAAAAGAAAATATCGTTTGGGGAATTGAATGTACTGAAGAAGGCGTTCCTACTTTTAAAGAAGGGTTCAATAGCGCTACTTATACTTTTTGGTATAGAGATAAAAATAAAGAAGACTGGAATTACACGCAGTTTTCAATTCACTTCAATAAGAAGAAAATGTTCATTATGGGCGAGCGTATGAAAGATTACGAAGATTATAATGAGATGCAAAAACAGTATTCTAAATAAATTTTTCTCTATTTTTTCTAAATTTTGCTATTAAAAAGAAAACGTTTTCGTTGAATTTTAATAGTACTCATAAATTTTGCCATTTAATTATATAAAATTAAAAATCATTCCTAAATTTTATTTAATTTGCAGTAAAATTCAATATATTAAACATGGTTCCAATCACACGCCTTTTTGATTTTCCCTACTATCAACAAGAAACTTACAACCTTCCAGTCGCTCTTGCAACCAAAAAAAATGGAGCTTGGGAAAAAACATCTAGCCAGGAATATATTGCAAAAGCAAATGCTGTTTCGAGAGCATTATTGCGCATGGGCGTTCAGAAAGATGATAAAATTGCTTTAATTACTTCAAATAATAGAACCGAATGGAATATCATGGATATTGGTATTTTGCAGACTGGTGCTCAAAATGTTCCAATTTATCCAACAATTGCTGAGGAAGACTACGAATATATTTTAAACCACAGCGGCAGTATTTACTGTTTTGTTTCTGATGATGAAGTCCATCAAAAAGTTCAAGCTATTAGAGCTAATGTTCCGACTTTAAAAGAAGTTTATTCTTTTAATGAAATTCCAGGTTGCAAACATTGGTCTGATCTTTTGTTATCAGGAGAAGATGAAAGCAATCAAAACGAAGTTGAAGCCAGAAAAGACAGCATTAAAACAGACGATTTAGCGACCATTATTTATACTTCTGGAACAACTGGAAGACCTAAAGGTGTAATGCTTTCGCATAAAAATATTGTTTCGAACGTTTTGGACAGCGCGCCAAGAATTCCGTTTGATCCAGGAAAAAGTACGGCTTTGAGCTTCTTGCCTATTTGCCATATTTTTGAAAGAATGATTTTATACATCTATCAATATTATGGTGTTTCAGTTTATTTTGGAGAATCTATTGACAAAATCAGCGATAACTTAAAAGAAGTTCGCCCGACTGTAATTACTGCTGTTCCGAGGCTTTTAGAGAAAGTTTACGATAAAATTTATGCTAAAGGTGGAGAATTAACTGGAATCAAGAAAAAACTATTTTTCTGGGCAATTGATTTAGGTTTAAAATACGAACCTTACGGAGCAAATGGATTTTGGTATGAATTTCAATTGAAAATTGCCCGCAAACTAATTTTCAGCAAATGGAAAGAAGGTTTGGGTGGAAATCTAGATTTAATGGTTTCTGGAAGTGCCGCTTTGCAGCCACGTCTAACAAGAGTTTTTGCTGCGGCAGAAATTCCAGTTATGGAAGGTTACGGATTAACTGAAACTTCTCCGGTAATTGCGGTTAACGATCAAAGAAACAAAGGTTTTAAAATTGGCACAGTTGGAAAACCAATTCGTAATCTTGAAGTTAAAATTGCTCAAGACGGTGAAATTTTAATAAAAGGTCCAAACGTAATGTTAGGCTACTTTAACGATCCTGAAAAAACAGCAGAAGCTTTACAAGACGGTTATTTCCACACGGGAGATATCGGAGAAATTGACAGCGAAGGTTTCTTAAAAATTACAGATCGTAAGAAAGAAATGTTCAAAACTTCTGGAGGTAAATATATCGCGCCGCAAATGATCGAAAATGCGATGAAACAATCTCGTTTTATCGAGCAGATTATGGTTATTGGTGAAGGCGAAAAAATGCCGGCAGCTTTTGTTCAGCCTAATTTTGAATTTGTAAAAGAATGGGCCAAAATCCATAAAATTGCTTTAGGAAGTACTGACAAAGAAATCAGCGAAAATAAAGACGTTATCAAACGTATCGACGAAGAAATCGAAGGTATCAACAAGAAATTCGGTCACTGGGAACAAATCAAACGTTTTGAACTTACACCAGATGTTTGGTCTATCGATGGCGGACAACTTACGCCAACGTTGAAATTGAAACGTAAAATTATTAAAGAGATTTACAAAGATCTTTATGCAAAAATCTACGGGAACAATTAATAAATCAAAATAATATAACCAAACGAAAACGGCTGTCAATAGACAGCCGTTTTTAATTTGCGAGTATATCACTCAATGACAAATGTCATTATCACTATTTTAAATATTCTGTTTTCTAGAAGAAAAAGTTTTTAAAATCTAGAAAGAAACTTCTTTTCTTAGACTTTTTTTCAGGCTTTTTCTTTTTTTCAAAAACAGCTTTAGTTTTCTCAATCCGTTTAAAGGGCTTTATTTCTTCCGTTTTAGAGATTTCGTAAAACTTTTTGAAAGGTCTCGGATGAAAGTCAACCAAAATTGCAGCCATGTTAATAGCGTCAATGTTTGACGGATCTGTTTCTCCTTTAAGGAATGTTTCGATAGGTCTAAACTTATCTTTTTTCTCCTTAAACTTATTCTTTTTAGAATGATCGAAATCTAAACCCAAAAGATTACTAAAGACATTCAAATCCTCTTTGGTTGGGTTATTTTCGAAAATCAACCAGCACAAATCACGAAGTTTTCCACGAGAAGGTTTGTACAAATAATCAAAGTATTTCCCTTCTTTTTCGGTTTCGTATTTTTTTCTAATTGCGATTTTATATTGTTGTAATGTATTGTTTTTCATGGTGTTTTTGGTTTTGTAATTCTTGGGAATCTCAGGAAATCAAAGACTTTTCTAAGAAATCCAATATCACAAAGTCTAAAAGCACCATTGCTTTACCAGAGAAATATCTCTAAATGATATATATAATTTTCCTAAAATTCACCTTTCCATTCCATAGGTTAATAAGCTTCAAATCCATCTCTCTACTCGAGGCAAATGGCGGCTCATTAAATTCCACTTTATCTGTTTGACTACTTTCGTCTGACCTAAGTCCTATTTTTTGATTCATCCTTAAATTTTTATTGTTAAACTTTTTTTTTCTGCCGCTAAGGCGCTAAGACACTAAGTTCTCTTTTTTATCTTTTCTTAAAAACCTTTGCGACTTTGTGCCTTTGTGGCAAATCAATTCATAAAAAAAGCACCCGAATAAAGGTGCTTCATAACAAATACGATATTTCTATCCTATTGCCTATATTGATGCACCGACATATAAAAGCATTCACGACCTGAAGTCGAGGCTACTAATCCTGCGTTGTGTATGTATAATTTAAAACTCATTTTATTTATTTTTTAATTGTTGTTGTTATTTTTAATTGTAATTGATATTGCTATTTGTTTCAATTTTGTTTGGCAAAGATATGATAGAAAAAATCATATTTCCAAATCTTTTTTAAGATTAATTTCCTGACTATCAATTAGTTAATTGAAAAATAAAAGCAAAGAAATTCCTGTCCGCAAACTGGTGCAGATTTATCTTTTTAGCAATTGGCTGTCGCTCATCAGATTACTTTCCAAGACTATATCTTCCTATTTTTATTAATCATTAAACATTTGGTTAATTATTTTTTTAAGTTTTTTTAGTTATGGTTTGGTTTTCTAACATTTTGAACATCTTTCTTGTCACACTGAGCGATCCCGAGACTTCGGGAGAAGTGGCTCTAAAACAAAAAAAGCGTCCTCATTTTAGGACGCTTTTCTGTTTTATGATGAGTTTGACTCTAAATTTTACATTTCAATTTCACAAAAACACACACGCATCCTGAGCTTACAGCTGGAGAATCTCCGGCTAAAGTTTCAAAAATTTGGTTTATTGATAGTGTCATTGTGTTTTTTATTGTTTTAATTATAGATACAAATGTAGTATATTTTATATTAATTTAACAAAATATACTTAAAATATATTTTTTATAACAAATCAACCTCTATTGAGACAAGCTTTCTGAATCTGTTTTTCTGAAAATGGCGATAACGTTTCTGCCAAATTTCGGCTGGTTCTTAAACAACTCAGTATTTTTTGCCTTAAATTGATATCGTCGCCAAACTCTGTATACATTAAAAGCTCAAAGATTTCCTGCAAATACAGGGGCTGTTCTTTGTAATCTCCCTCAAACAATTCGTCTGAAAGGAAATTAATTACGGATGGCACTACATCACGATGTGTCGGTTTTTGATTTTCTTTTTGCATAATAGAAAATTTTAGATACGCGAATACCTCGCTTTAGGTGTGCAAAACATTCAAAGGAATGATTTAGGACAGTTTCCTGTTCCTTCACCATGACGAGGTATTCGTTTATGTTAACTTAAAAAAGTTTTAAGGATTTCTCCTTTGATTGTTTTGCATCGCAAAGATATACTTTTATTTTAAAAATAAAGAAAAAACTTACTTTTTGCCTTAATATAAAATTGATTCAACTTTCTTCATTGCTTCTATAAATGACAATGGTTTTGACTTAGAGTTAATATAACTATTATTAGAATTGTCAATTAATAAATTAATGTGGAATATTCCAGTATCTTCATCCCTTGCCTTTAATTTATCTTTTATACCTAATAATACTTTTTGAACTTGAAGATAAGAAGTCTCAACTTTCGATAAATTAGAAACATACTGATCTAGAAAACTTGCCGAATTATTAAATGTCTTGTCAAATTTTTTATCTAAATAAATTTTATTAAAAAAAGATTCTATCATATTATAATCTTTAACTACATCGTAGTCTGCAAAATAATTTGAATGAGCGGAAGCATATAAATCAGTACCCAAAAATCTGTAATAAAACTCAATAGCTCTTTCAGACTTTACTTTAAAAAGTACATTTAAAGAATCCGATATAAAACTCTTATTAAAATCGTCATCAATATTCTCTAAATATTCGAGAGCTTTATTTTCACAAAAATCATTATCTAATCCCTCTTCTAATAAAATAGAAATTGATTCCCATGCTTTGAAACTATATAGATCAATACAACATTCTTTGAGCAATTTTACATCATTTTCTAGTTTATAAAAATTAAATAATTGCTTTTTGAAATTATATTCTCTTTTGTGATTCAGTAAATATTCTCTAATTTCTGGAAAGACCTCTTTTAATAAATTCTCAATGGCATAATTTATATGTTTTTCCAAAACATATGTTGTAAGATTTAAAGTCTTAATATTTTCTTTTATCCTTTCATCAAAGGTGTTTTTATCAATAATTTTTTCTTTAAAAAAATCAAACCAACTTTTATCTTCATTATAGCTACTAATTTCTGGAATAATTAAAGAATTAAGCAGAAAATCTTGAGGCAAAACCAAATCTAATTTCCTTGAAAAATAAACAACATCGTCCCATTTATTATAGTCTCCTAATTGCGAAAACCCATAAGAATTTACAGCAAAAATTTCATTAAAATTTATTTCTATAGTTTTTTGCTTAACCCAATCTCCTATGTCTTTTTTTTGGAATTCAGAAATCTTAACTTTATCTGTAACTTTTTCATTACTCTTAATTTCGTTTTTTATTTCATTAAATATAAAGTTATCATCTTTTATGAGTTTCTCTACATCAGCAAATAAAGCTGGTCTCTTTATTTGATAAATTAATCGACTTAATATCTTTAGTGATTTATCAATTTTATTTGCATGTCCATTTTTTTGATACCATTTAAAATGGATTTCACTAAATCGTTCCTTACTAATTTCTTTTCCATTTTCATTGAAAACTTGCTTAATCTCGTCAAGCAACTCATCCCTTTTAAATAGTATATCCAAATTCATTTGAGGTTTTTTTTCAAAATCTTCCTGAATTTTTAAAATCTTTTCATCTGAATACATCTCCTCATTAAAAGAGAAACCTATTTTTATCATTTCATCATTAAAAAACTTAGCTAAATCTCTCTTGTTAGCATTTGCAGTAGCATTCCTAAAATATTCTATTTCTTTATATTCAACATCTATTGTTGTTTTAAACTTTTCAATTACATACCAAATATTTTCATCATTAACTAAAATCGATAATACATAATTAACATCTTTAAAATCATAAGATTTTATTAAATATTCAAAAATTCCATTAATGGATTTTCGGCTAATTTTGGATATTAATTCACTTATTGGTCGTTCAAAATAAAAATGTGTTTTTTGTATATCTAATTTCTTGAACATTTTAATAATAAATTGATCATCATTACTATCAAATTCCACACATTTTTGTATTAATTCATCCTCATCAGTAGAATAAATATCTATGTTATTATTGCTGTCAAAATAATACTGGGCAAAATTCATGAATTTATCAGAATCTCTAATTTTTAGTATTAATTGATTAAGTACATAACTATTTCCTCTTGATACATCATCTTTTTCCAGCCTTGGTTTAATATTATTTTCTCTTAAAAACTCTTCATTGATAAAATCATAATATAAATCAATGTAATCAAATTCATTAATTATATTTAAAATTTCAACATTAATTTGTTTACTGGTTTCATCCTTAAAAACATGCAATATTTTTCGCAAATAATCCTCATCATTATTACAAATATTCATTCTTGAAATACAATGAAGCATACTCGATTTAATTTGTTTTGAATTATTATTATCTGATAAATATTCAATTAAAAAAGCCTTAAACCAAGTTTGTTTTGTAGTTGATATTTTTCCAAAGAAGCTAATTAAATTCAAAGCAGAAATCCTCGCTCTAAAATGTCTTTCTTCGTCTTTTATAATATTACTAAGATAATCAAAGTTTATTTGACAATCTCCAAATCTTGCAATTTCCTCTATACTAAAAGTTCTGTCAGTGCCTATCCAATACGTTTTTTCAATACACGTATCTTCAAAATATTTTTGAAAAACTCTCTCTCTTATTGCTTCCGTAATTCTATCATTTTCAGCTCTAAATAATAATTCTGGTTCATTATCTACCAAAAAATCAATTAATTGTTTAAACTTAGATGTACTATGATCTAAAATATTTAGTAAAAATGTTATTGTATTAAATAATAGTGGATGTGTTTTATTTGTTCCAGTGATAAAGATAAATTTTTTAATATCTTCAAATTCTAAATCAGAGATTAATAATGAAGCAAAATATTCTTGAATATTTCTATGCTCAAAATTCCATCTCTTTGTTTGGAGTTGAAATTCAATAAGTGGATTTTTTTGAAATTCTTTAAAATCGTGGGAATCTTTTTTAACAATCTTGAATAAATCATCTTCACCAAATATGTTGGTTTGCATCAATTCATTTATTAAAGATATTTTTTTACAATAATCATTAATAAGAGTAATATCAAGAGTAATTTTTTTTAGCTTTTCATTTTCATCAATAGAGAACCTGCTTTCAATATATTCCTTCCATAATTCTGCATTATTTGTTGGAAGTTTTTTTTTGTCATTTACATAATTTGCTAAAATATTAACTTGGAAAGGCGATTTAAGAAAACTTACATCTAATTCATTCAAATTAAGAGAGTCAACAATATCACCACATTTATTTTTCAAAAGCTTAATACTTTGATCATACATTAAATCTTTTAGATAATAAACTTTGAAATCATAAACTCCTTTTACGATTTTTTCGTAGACATTTGTTCTACAACTAAGCAAAATCTTAAATTCTCTTTCTTCTATTTCAAGTTTTTGAATAAAATTTTCAAGCTTAGATGTAAAATCCTGAATATCTGTAATTTCATCTATTCCATCCAAAATAAATACAACTTTCTGAAATCTACGAAACCTTAAATTAATGTAATTTTCAATTGTATTTACAGCTGTAAAATTTTTTAAATTCCTAAAAATTGGAACAAATTCGTTATCTTTGTCATTCCAAATTTCATTAGCAAAACACTCTAATTCAACTGTTTTACCTAAACCTGGATTACCAAGTAGAATTACTTTATTATTATTTTTTAAGATATTAAGTAAGGTTAATGTATTTTGATTTTCATTAAAAAAATTTAGAATATCATTATTTTCATTTTCAAAATAAAATCTATTTAATAAAAAATCGTTGTCCTTAATATCAACAAATTTAATTTTATCACTTTCTGATAAAGTGCTTTTTAAGATTTTAGGCAATAAAAGTTCATCAAACTCATCTGTCGAATTCAAATTAAGATTTTCTATATTCGTCTGAATGATATTAGATCCTTCATTACCTTCATTAATAAAAATCGTTTTTTTATTAATTCCTAAAAGATTAAAAAGCTTTCCTAACATACTACCTTATCGTTGTTCGAATATTAGAATCTTTATTTTTTTTATTCATGACTTCAACATTATTATCACCTGAAATATCTGTATCAATATCAGTATTTTCATTTTTAATATTAGTCACTTTTGAAAGTTTTTCTTCAAAAAACAAGATAATGAGAGCTATAAATTGAGTAATAATTGCAATTAATGGTTCCTCGTTTTTATCCTTTAGATACCAATTAACTGCTATTACTAAAACTATAATATTAAGAGCAATTATAATATATTTTATTTTTTTATTCATTTCAGACTTTTGTTTAATCAAATATACAAATTTACTAATACTAAAGTTCTCAAACATTTCATTACTCCTAAATCAAAAAAAAACTTTTAGAATTCCTCGTCGTTTCCTCCGCCACTTTAGCCAAAGTAATTCCTTTAAACTGTGCAATTGTTCCGGCAACATACGGCAGAAAAGCAGGTTCGCAACGGCGTTCGTGGTATTTCTTCAAAAGGCTGTTCGGGACATTTTTAGGAAGCATAAACGGCGCATCGGTTTCAATCATCATTCGGTCGAGCGGTACGTACTGAATGACTTCTTTTAAATGTCCGAAACGCTTGGCATCTGAAATCGCTCCTGTAAAACCCAGATAAAATCCGTTATCGAGATAAGTTTTGGCTTCTTGCAAAGTTCCCGTAAAACAATGCACCACGGCTTTTGGCAATTGCGGTAAATAGTCTTTGGTAATATTCATAAACGAATTAAAAGCACTTCTTTCGTGCAAAAACAAAGGTTTCTGTACTTCTATCGCCAATTCTAATTGGGCTTTATAACATTCTTCCTGTTTGTTTCGGGGCGAAAAGTCACGATCAAAATCGAGTCCGCATTCACCAACCGAAACTACGTGTTTCAGTTCTAATAATTTCCTGAGCTTCGAAATACTCTGCGCATCAAAACTCTTCGCATCATGCGGGTGTATTCCCGCCGTAGCGTACAGCACGCCTGGATATTGTCTCGCGATCTTCGCAGATTCTTCGCTATTTCGTACGCTGGTGCCTGTGAGTATCATTTGCGATACATCGGCGTCGAGCGCGTCTTGTACGACATCGTCTATGTCGTTTTGGAATTGTTTGTTGGTTAGGTTGATTCCTATGTCTATGTAATTCATATTTTGTTTTTTGTCACGAAGGCAGTAAGACACAAAGTTTTTTTTATTCTTTGTGTTGGTTATTGTTTTATTAATCTCGCAATCCCGATAGCTATCGGGAACAGAGTCGCTAAGTTTTTTTTAGCCACAGATTATTAAGATTAAAAGGATTTAAAAAAATCTGCACAATCTGCAAAATCTGCGTGAAAAAATTATTTAAGCTCAAAGCAACCACAAAGTTTGTCATTTCGACGGAGGAGAAATCTTCGCGAGAAACTCTACAAAGATTGGACTCACGTTGTGGAGCTACTTGTGGAGATTTCTCCTTCGTCGAAATGACATAAAATGAGAGTAATCACTGTGATGAGAAACCTTTGCAACTTTGTTATTTTGCAACTTTGAACCTAAAAGAAGATCTAATCTTCTTTACTTCCATCATCTGCCATTCTCACCAATTTTGGCGTAAACTTCGCTACGACATCAACTAAATCCTGTTGCGCTTCCATTACCTGATTGATATCTTTATACGCCATTGGAGCTTCGTCTAGACCTGCTCCGATAAGCGTAACGCCATGATCTTTCAGGATCGATTTCATTTCAGTTTGTGTGATGTTTTTGATGGCTTGGGTTCTGCTCATTTGTCTTCCTGCTCCATGCGAAGCCGAATTAATGGCGTTCTCCTCGCCTTTTCCTCTCACCAAAAATCCCGGTGCGGTCATACTTCCCGGAATGATTCCCATAACGCCTTTTCCGGCTGGGGTTGCTCCTTTTCTATGCACGATCACTTCTTCGCCGTTCCAAATTTCTTTCCAGGCAAAATTATGATGGTTTTCGACTTTGGCTAAAATAGTTGCGCCCAATGCACGTTCCATTTTGTTATGGATAATCTCGTGACAAGCCGAAGCGTAATCTCCCGCCAAATTCATAGCCAGCCAATATTCCTTGCCTAATTGTGAATTCATATCCAAATAAGCTAAGTTTCTGGCTACTTCTGGAAGTTTACATTCGTCTTTGGCAATTTTAGTATAATGTCCGGCAATTGTGGCGCCCATTCCGCGTGAACCGGAATGCGTTAACAAAGCGACATATTTACCTTTTGGGATATTCAAAACCGCATCGTCTTGCGCAAATTCCATGATTCCGAATTCCACAAAGTGATTTCCTCCGCCAGAAGATCCTAACTGCGACCAGGCTTTATCTTTTAAATTCTTCACAAACGGATTCATATTAAATGTATCGTTCTCCAAAACCGCATGATCTGATTTGTACTGACCGTGAAATCCGTGACCTGCTCCAAAAATAGAATTGGCTATTAATTCTCTTTTGAATTTGGCTTCGTTTTCAAAGTAAAAATCTTCTGGAATATCGTAAACCGACAACGCCATTCTACACCCAATATCAACTCCAACACCATACGGAATAATGGCATTTTTTGTGGCCAAAACTCCACCAATCGGTAATCCGTAACCTTGGTGCGCGTCTGGCATTAAAGCTCCGGCAACCGTAACGGGAAGTTTCATGGCAACTTCCATTTGTTTTCTGGCGCCGTCTTCGATATGATCTAATCCGTAAGCCGAATATGCATTCGGATTCTGATTTAAAGCAATGAAATCTTCTGGTTTTTCATTCGATTTTTCGATCAAAGCCACAGCCAGTTTGCTGAACACTTTATCGTCTATATAATTCTCCGGAGTTTCTAAGACGTTTTTGAAATTTGTTATCATTTCGTCTCTTGTAAATCCGTTTCTTTTGCTGTTTATTTTTAAGGCAATCCCGATTATTTTTCCTTCTGGGAATCCTAATTCTAATATATCTGTTCCGTTTATTTGTGTTTTCATTTTTTCTTTTTTAAGGGACAAAGGTCCTGAGGTTCATAGGTGCAAAGGTTTTATACTGCCGCGCAGTTTTTTTCTTTTTTTCTCAGCGAAGAGATAGTTCTCGCAAAGTCGCAGAGTCGCTAAGGTTTTTCTTTAAGCATTAAACACAAAGTTTGTCATTTCGACGTAAGGAGAAATCTTCGCAATTAACTCCGCAATCAAAATCACCAATCTTTGTCGAGCTTCTCGTGGAGATTTCTCGTTCCTCGAAATGACAAACTGTGTCTTTAATTTTATTTAATTGATGTTTTCAACATTCATTTTTTAATTTTAAAAGAGGTAACATTTAGGAATGGTTTAAATTTCTTTGGAACGAAGTAACCATTTCCCGACGACACTCTTATTTAAGAGCAATATTCTATAAGCGACTTTTAGGATTCGAACCTAATATTATCAACCAACGAAGTAGCGCTTTATAGACGGCATCTTATTTTTTGAAAAAGTAATAATTTATAAGAGTTAATATTCAACCTAAACGAAGTAGCTCTTATACACGACATTTTTCAATTTCTAAAAAGAAGTAAAAAGCAATAAGAGAAACGGGGCTTGTCTTGCCAGAGTCGAACTGGATAACCTTGCTGATTTTACAACTTCGCTATTCCTCCCCAAATTTGAGACGAAGTAACTCTTATTTACGACATTCTTTTTTATTTTTAAAACAAGGCAACAAACGATAAGTGAAATTTACGTGCTCTACCACTGAGCTACACTTCCTTTTATTCTTTTTGCTTGCGGAAGTGGCGGGGCTCGAACCCGCGACCACGTCGTTAACAGCGAAGTAACACTTATCTACGACACTTGCTTTTTATTCTTATTTTCAATGAACTTATTTCTTTTACAAATATTCAAATCATACTGCGCAATTATTTTGCGCAGTAGATTGAAAATTTACAATTCTATTCGATTAATGTAATTCAAAGCACTGTTTTTATCCTCTAAAGCATTCAAAACATCAAACACTTTATCTGACCAACCGGCTATTAAATATACATCGTTTTTTTCGATGTTTATTGGCGACTGACCGTAACCCGCCAAATCAAACAAATACAATTTTGCATTCGGAGCAATACTTTTATATCGATTCCACGAGTTTGCAAATGAGTCTTTTGTGTATGCGTTATTCCACATTTGAACGTCTGTAAACAACATTACTTTGTCTACAATTTCTTTTCGGCTGATTAAATCTTTCAAAACCAAATGACCGTTTGTAGCGTAACCTACTTCACCTTCGCGTTTGTAATATTCGTTGACGTTGGCCAATATGCTTCGTTTTGGCATATTGATTATTTTCCAACGATCACCAAACATACCGCTTACCACATTTTTACAACGGCTTTGCATCAACATACCCAACATCAAACCAATATCGTAAAGCAATACTTTACTTTTTGGTGAAATTGGCTGTTGCATTGAACCCGAAACGTCACAAGCAATTACGACCGATGTGTTTACATCAAAACCTTTTATGTTTTGTGAACTCGCCATAACAGCATCTTCCAAGGCATCTAAAACCATTGAAGCGTATTTGGAATTCAAGTCTTTCAGTTCACGATAAGCAGCTAAAAATCGGAATGGCAATTGTTTTGAGTTGGCGACAGCTTTTTCGTTAGAAAGATAATCGCATACTTTTTGGATATGAAAACCAGAAACATTGGCTTCTAAGATATTTCGTAAGTTACGCAACAAAGCCATGTAACCTACTTTACCGCTATCAATCAATTCTTCCCATTTTTGAGTGAAAGCTTTTTGTTTTTCAAATTCGTTATAAAACTTAATCTGACCTAATTGCGACAACTCAGTTTCCCAAGTATATGGCGTTTGCAAAGTGTTACTCACAACTTTATTAAAAATGGTTTGTTGCGCTTCGTCTTTTGCTTTTGGGTGAACCAAAAATAAAGCGTCTTTTAATTTCACCGCACCATCGCGATTGTATTTTGCAAATTGGTATTCATCAAATTTATTAAATGAAACCGCCAAACCTTTTTGGATTTGCTTTGATAAACGGTTTAATTTCTTAACGCCATTTCGTTCGTTTGCCATTTGATAGTAAGCCAATAATTCTGTTATTTCGTCTGCACGCTGTATAACATTAATTATCATTTTACTGATTAAAGAATCGCCAGAATAAATCTTAGCCAATTCTACAACCAAAACCAATGGCACAGAACGCATATGCATTTCGTTACGTGCATAAACAGCCAACTTTGCAACAAATAACGGGTTACATTTTTTGATCAAGTTTTTGATTCGCTCTAAACGAGTTGTATCTTTTTCATAAAACGAAGCACTCAAACTTGTTGTTACAACTGCTGTGTACAATTCGTATTCTGATGTTAAAGAAAAAGCTGGAGCATTTTCGTGATTAACTATATTTTTTTTCTCTTTTGCTAAAAAATTGAATTTCATAATTTCTGGTTTTTAAAATTAGACAATAGTTATTGTTTTATTTCTTGAACAAAGATTTCAAAACCACTACGCAATTATTTTGCGCAGTAAAAAAAGAATTTTAAATTTGAGTAAAAAACACGATGAATTTAAAGGAAATTTATTCTGATTTGCTCTTAAACATTGGCTTTTCAGCAAATGAAATTCAGCAGAACTGGCTGGATTTAGAAAAGACATATTCCAAAAAATCAAGACATTATCATAATCTCACACATTTAAAAGAAATGATTGAGAGTTTTGAAACGTATCGAGATAAACTTGAAAACCCAAACGAAATATTATTTTCTATTTTTTATCATGATTTTGTGTATTCAGCTTCCAAAAAAGATAACGAACTCAAAAGTGCTGAGTATGCTTTGTCTGTTTTATCTGAAAATGCCAATCTAAATAAACAATTGGTTTTTGATGCGATTTGTGCAACGCAACAGCATTTTCATAATTCAACAGAAGACATTAACTGGTTAATCGATTTTGATTTAAAAATCCTTTCTAAAGATTGGGAAGATTATAAAATCTATTTTGAACAAATTAGAAAAGAATACCGCATTTATCCTGATTTTCTATACAAACCCGGGCGCGCAAAAGCGTTGAAGCATTTTCTGGAGAATGAGTTTATTTTTCAAACGGATGAGTTTAGGGGTTTGTATGAAGAGAAAGCGAGAGCTAATATTGAAAAAGAGATTTTGTTATTAACGTAAATGCGTGAGGGATTGAGGCGGTATCCTTTTGTGAAATGAAATGGAACAAAAGATTTAGCCGAAAGCCCGACCCGAAGGGACACGCCCAAAATATGCAACGAGGAATTAATCTCGCAAAGACGCGAAGTCGCTAAGTATTTATTTAAAGCATTAATTAAACGCGCAGTTTGTCATTTCGACGTAAGGAGAAATCTTCGCGAGAAGCTCTACAAAGATTGGCTTCTCGATGCGGAGTTACTTGTGGAGATTTCTCCTTCGTCGAAATGACATAAAATGGGGAAAAATCATTTTAATCCTCATAATCTGTGGCTTAAAAACAAAAACTTTGTGCCCTAGCGCCTTTGTGGCAAAACAACACAAAAATGTCACAAAACAAAAACGCCTTAATACGCTACAAAACAATCGACAAATGTCTTCAGAACAAATACAGACAATGGACTTTAGAAGATTTAATCGAAGAATGTTCTGAGGCTTTATCTGAATACGAAGGACGCCAAAACCCAATAAGTAAGCGAACCATTCAAATGGATATTCAGTTGATGCGAAGTGAAAAATTGGGTTATAATGCGCCAATCGTGGTTTACGATAAAAAGTATTATAAATATGAAGACGAAGATTTTTCGATAACCGATATTCCGCTGACGGAAACGGATATGAATGTTTTGACGGAAACGGTTTCGATGTTGAAACAGTTTAAGGATTTCTCTCTATTTAATGATGTTTCGGATATTCTACAGCGTTTGGAAGATAAAATCTACTCCGAAAAATCGCATACAAAACCAGTTATTTATTTGGACAAAAATGAGAATCTGAAAGGTTTGCATTATTTAGACGAAATCTATCAAGCGATTATCAAAAGAATGGTTTTAATAATTACGTATAAATCTTTTAAATCGAGAGAAGAAACAAAATTCCATTTTCATCCTTTTATATTAAAGGAATTCAATAACCGCTGGTTTTTGATCGGAAAGAAAAAAGCTTCTCAGCCGATTACGAATTTAGCTTTGGATAGAATTATTTCTATTGATTATGATTTTAATCTTCCCTACTTAGAGGAAGATTTTGATGCCGACATATATTATAAAGATGTAATTGGTGTTACGGTTAATTCGGGATTAAAAGCTAGACGAATAGAATTATGGGTCGATGCTTCTAATGCGCCTTATATGCTTACAAAACCATTGCATGAATCTCAACGCTTAATTAAACAAAATGAAGACGGAAGCGTGATTATACATATACATGTAATACCAAATTACGAAATGGAACGACTTCTATTAGGTTTTGGAAGTTGTTTGGAAATTTTAAAACCCGAAGGTCTGAGAAATCGTATGAAAAAAATACTTCAGGACGCTATTTCTCGCTATGAATCAGAACAACCGACTGAATTAAATTCATGATTTTTTACAGAATACAGAATTAAATGCGTTTTAAAAACTAAAAAAGGATTTTTGCCACATTAAAAATGTTAAAATCTAAAAAAAGAATAGTATATTACACTTAAAATAAACAACCAAAACCCTCTAAATCAGGGATATTTTATAACTAACCAAAAATTTATTAAAAAATTATATGCATGCATAGTATTTTTTAATTATATTTGAAATCGATATAGTTACCTATGAAAGACAAAACGATAGATTATATTTTAAGAGCGACATGGCAGGCTGTTTCAAGAATGTATAACGAAGAAGCTGCTAAATACGACGCAACAATGGCGACAGGATTTGCTCTTTTAAGTATGGACAAGGAAGAAGGAACTCCATCAACAGCTTTAGGTCCAAGAATGGGCATGGAAGCCACCAGCTTAACAAGAACCTTAAAATCTATGGAAGAAAAAGGTTTAATTGTTCGCAAGAAAAATCCAAGCGACGGTAGAGGTGTTTTAATCTACCTTACTGACTTTGGAAAAGAAAAAAGAGATTTATCTAAAAATACAGTTCTAAAATTTAATGAAACCGTTAGAAAACATGTTTCGGAAGAAAAACTAAAACATTTTATTGAAGTCTCGGAAATCATCAATGAACTGATTCACGATAAAAACATATTTAATCAAACAGAAAACACAGAAAAAGAATAACATTCTTTTCCTCCTACAAACAAATAGTAACAAATTATGAAATCGCCAACAATAAAGTTTTTTCCAATTAATAAAAAGGCGATAACATATTTGACCAATAGAAAATAAAATTAACAAATATGAAACGCACAATTAAAAAAGTTGCTGTAATTGGATCCGGAATTATGGGTTCAGGTATAGCTTGTCATTTTGCCAACATTGGTGTTGAAGTTTTACTGCTTGACATCGTTCCGCGCGAGTTGACAGAAGCTGAAGCTAAAAAAGGATTAACGCTTGAAAGTAAAGCCGTTCGCAACCGTGTGGTAAACGAGCATTTGGCGAATTCATTAAAATCAAAACCATCTCCTATTTACAGTCAGAAATTCGCTAACAGAATTACAACTGGAAATACGACAGATGATATGGCAAAAATTGCCAATGTAGATTGGATTATTGAGGTTGTAGTTGAACGTTTGGATATTAAGAAATTAGTTTTTGAACAAATCGAGAAATTCCGTAAACCAGGAACTTTGGTTACTTCTAACACTTCTGGTATTCCAATTCACTTTATGAGTGAAGGAAGAAGCGAAGATTTTCAACAACACTTCTGCGGAACACACTTTTTTAACCCTGCGCGTTACTTAAAATTATTTGAAATTATTCCTGGTCCAAAAACTTCAACTGAAGTATTGGATTTCTTAAACGAATACGGATCTAAATTCTTAGGAAAAACTTCGGTTGTTGCTAAAGATACTCCGGCGTTTATTGGAAACAGAATTGGTATTTACGGAATCCAGAGTTTATTCCATTTAGTAAAAGAAATGGGATTAACAATTGAAGAAGTTGATAAATTGACAGGCCCGGTAATTGGTCGTCCAAAATCGGCTACTTTCCGTACGGTTGACGTTGTTGGTTTAGATACTTTGGTACACGTTGCCAACGGTATTTATGAAAACTGCCCAACTGACGAACAACACGAATTGTTCAAACTCCCTGATTTCATCAACAAAATGATGGAACACAATTGGTTAGGAAGCAAAACTGGTCAAGGTTTTTATAAAAAAGTAGATAAAGACATTCTTTCTTTAGACTTAGATACATTAGAATATCGTGCTGCGAAAAAAGCAAATTTTGCTACTCTTGAACTAACAAAAACTATTGATAAACCTATCAATCGTTTTAAAGTTTTAGTAAAAGGAACAGACAAAGCGGGAGAATTCTACCGTAAGAGTTTCGCCGGAATGTTTGCTTATGTGTCAAACAGAATTCCTGAAATCTCAGACGAATTATACAAAATTGACGATGCCATGAAAGCTGGTTTTGGATGGGAAAATGGTCCATTCGAAATCTGGGATGCTATTGGTGTTGCCAAAGGAATCGAAATCATGAAAGCAGAAGGTTTAGAGCCTGCTGCATGGGTTACTGAAATGTTGGCTTCAGGAAGCGACAGTTTCTATACTGTAAAAGAAGGAGCAACTTATTTCTATAACATTCCAACAAAATCACAAGTAAAAGTTCCTGGACAAGATTCATTCATTATCTTAAACAACATTCGCGAAAGCAAAAAAGTTTGGAGCAATAGTGGTGCAATTATTCAGGATTTAGGAGACGGAATTTTGAATTTAGAATTCCAATCTAAAATGAATACAATTGGTGGCGATGTACTTCAAGCTATCAATAAAGCAATCGACTTATCTGAAAAAGAATATCAAGGTTTGGTTATTGGAAACCAGGCAGCGAATTTCTCTGTTGGAGCCAATATCGGTATGATTTTCATGATGGCAGTTGAGCAGGAATATGATGAATTGAACATGGCAATTAAATTGTTCCAAGATACAATGATGCGTGTTCGTTACTCTTCTATTCCAGTTGTAGTGGCACCTCACGGAATGACTTTTGGTGGTGGATGCGAAATGAGCTTACATGCTGATAAAGTTGTTGCTGCTGCTGAAACTTATATGGGATTGGTTGAATTTGGTGTTGGTGTACTTCCTGGCGGTGGTGGTTCTAAAGAAATGACTTTAAGAGCTTCAGATTTATTCCGCAAAAACGACGTGGAATTAAACGTTCTTCAAGAGTATTTCTTGACTATCGCAATGGCTAAAGTTTCGACTTCTGGTTATGAGGCTTTTGACACTGGACTTCTTCAACATGGAAAAGATGTAATCGTAGTAAATAAAGATCGTCAGATTGCTGAAGCTAAAAAACATGCTTTGTTAATGGCTGAAGCTGGTTACACACAACCAATCAGAAGAACTGATGTTAAAGTATTAGGAAAACAAGCTCTTGGAATGTTCTTAGTAGGAACGGATCAAATGGAAGCTGGAAAATACATTTCTGAACATGATAAAAAAATCGCTAACAAACTGGCTTATGTAATGGCTGGAGGTGATTTATCTGAAGCAACTTTAGTATCTGAACAATACTTATTAGATATCGAACGTGAAGCTTTCTTATCTCTTTGTACAGAGAGAAAAACATTAGAAAGAATTCAATACATGTTAACCAAAGGGAAACCGCTTAGAAACTAAGAAAATGAAAACAGCATATATAGTAAAAGCATATAGAACAGCAGTTGGAAAAGCTCCAAAAGGTGTTTTTAGATTTAAAAGACCTGATGAATTAGCTGCAGAAACCATTCAGTTTATGATGGACGAACTGCCTGATTTTGACAAAAAACGTATCGACGACGTTATGGTAGGAAATGCCATGCCAGAAGCAGAACAAGGACTTAACGTTGGACGTTTGATCTCTTTAATGGGATTAAAAGTCGAAGACGTTCCTGGAGTTACGGTAAACCGTTACTGCGCATCTGGATTAGAAACTATCGGAATGGCGACTGCTAAAATCCAATCAGGAATGGCAGATTGTATCATTGCGGGTGGTGCAGAAAGTATGAGTTATATTCCGATGGGAGGTTACAAACCAACTCCGGATTATAAAGTTGCCGCTGCAGGTCACGAAGATTACTACTGGGGAATGGGTTTAACTGCGGAAGCAGTGGCGAACCAATACAAAATCTCTAGACAAGATCAGGATGAGTTCGCTTACAACTCTCACATGAAAGCATTAAAAGCGCAAGCAGAAGGAAAATTCGACAAACAAATCGTTCCGATTACTGTTGAGCAGACTTTCATCAATGAAAATGGTAAAAAAGAAACAAAATCATACGTTGTAAACAAAGACGAAGGTCCAAGAGCTGGAACTTCTAAAGAAGCTTTAGCAGGTTTAAGACCAGTTTTTGCTGCTGACGGAAGTGTAACGGCTGGTAACTCATCTCAAATGAGTGACGGTGCTGCTTTTGTTTTAATCATGAGTGAGGACATGGTTAAAGAATTAAACCTTGAACCAATCGCAAGATTAGTAAACTTTGCTTCTTCTGGTGTTGAACCAAGAATTATGGGTATTGGTCCGGTAAAAGCAATTCCGAAAGCTTTGAAACAAGCTGGTCTAACATTAAACGATATTGAGTTAATTGAATTAAACGAGGCTTTTGCTTCACAAGCTTTAGCAGTTACTAGAGAATTAAATATAAACCCAGATATCGTAAACGTAAATGGTGGAGCGATTGCTTTAGGTCACCCTCTGGGATGTACAGGAGCTAAACTTTCTGTTCAGTTATTTGATGAGATGAAACGCAGAGGTAATAAGTACGGAATTGTTTCGATGTGTGTGGGAACTGGGCAAGGTTCTGCGGGGGTTTACGAGGTGTTATAAGAAAGTATTCTCTCCTATTTGTCATTTCGACGAAGGAGAAATCACACTCGGGAATCTACAAAGATTGGCACATTACTTTGCGGAGCTTCTAGTGCGATTTCTCCTTCGTCGAAATGACAAGATTGTGTACAAAAAGCATAAATAAAAAGATACTAAAAACAAAAAAAATAAAAGTCATGAGCGACAAAACAAGAGGAGGTCAATTCCTAGTTAAAGAAACAAAATGTGAAGATATCTTTACTCCAGAAGATTTCTCTGAAGAGCAGTTAATGATGCGTGACTCTGTAAAAGAGTTCGTAGACAAAGAATTATGGGCGCATAAAGATCGTTTTGAGAAAAAAGATTACGCTTATACAGAAGCTTCTATGCGTAAAGCTGGTGAACTAGGACTTTTAGGAGTTGCTGTTCCTGAAGAATACGGCGGATTAGGAATGGGATTTGTTTCTACAATGTTGGTTTGTGACTACATTTCTGGAGCAACTGGATCTTTCTCAACTGCTTTTGGTGCGCATACAGGAATTGGAACTATGCCAATTACCCTTTACGGTACTGAAGAACAAAAGAAAAAATACGTTCCAAAATTAGCTTCTGGAGAATGGTTTGGAGCTTATTGCTTAACTGAACCAGGCGCAGGATCTGATGCTAACTCAGGAAAAACTAAAGCAGTTTTATCTGAAGACGGAACTCATTATTTAATTACAGGACAAAAAATGTGGATTTCGAATGCAGGTTTCTGTAGCGTTTTCATCGTTTTTGCTCGTATTGGAGATGATAAAAATATTACAGGTTTCATCGTAGAAAACGATCCGTCTAACGGAATTTCTATGAATGAAGAAGAGCATAAATTAGGAATCCGTGCTTCTTCCACTCGTCAGGTTTTCTTTAACGAAACAAAAGTTCCGGTTGAAAACATGTTATCTGAAAGAGGAAACGGTTTCAAAATCGCAATGAACGCTTTAAATGTTGGTCGTATTAAATTGGCTGCGGCTTGTTTAGATGCTCAAAGAAGAGTTACTTCTGGAGCTGTAAAATATGCTAACGAAAGAATTCAGTTCAATACTTCTATTTCAACTTTTGGAGCTATCCGTTCTAAATTGGCCGAAATGGCAACTAGCGCTTACGCGGGAGAAAGTGCTTCTTATCGTGCTGCAAAAGATATCGAAGACAGAATCGCTGCTCGTGAAGCAGAAGGAACAAGTCACCAAGAAGCTGAATTGAAAGGTGTTGAAGAATATGCTATCGAGTGTTCTATCTTGAAAGTAGCGGTTTCTGAAGATATTCAAAACTGTTCTGACGAAGGAATTCAAATTTTTGGCGGAATGGGATTCTCTGAAGATACTCCAATGGAAAGTGCTTGGAGAGATGCTCGTATCGCTCGTATTTATGAAGGTACAAATGAAATCAACAGAATGCTTTCTGTAGGTATGTTGATCAAAAAAGCAATGAAAGGTCACGTTGATTTACTTGGACCAGCAATGAAAGTTCAGGAAGAATTAATGGGCATTCCATCTTTTGATACTCCAGATTTCTCTGAATTATTTGCAGAAGAAAAAGTAATCGTAGCGAACTTGAAAAAAGTTTTCTTAATGGTTGCCGGAAGTGCTGTTCAGAAATATGGTCCAGATTTAGATTCTCACCAACAATTATTGATGGCTGCTGCAGATATTTTAATCGAAATCTACATGGCTGAAAGTACTATTCTTAGAACTGAGAAATTAGCAAAAACTCAAGGCGAAGATAAAGTTCAGGAGCAAATCGCTATGGCTAAATTATACTTATACAAAGCGGTTGATATCGTTAACTTAAGAGGAAAAGAAGGAATCGCTTCTTTCTCTGAAGGAGACGAACAACGTATGATGTTAATGGGACTTAAACGTTTCACTAAATACACTAATCTGCCAAACGTTGTGGCATTGAGAGAAAAAATTGCAGAAAAATTAGTTGCAGAAAATTCATACTGCTTCTAATATAAAGATAGTTTTTAGCTTTTAATTTGTTATAAACCCGCGCAAGTCCGAAACTGTGCGGGTTTATTTTTATTTGAAGCTGAAAGACTTTAACTACAGAACGCAATTTTTTTGCATTAATTTGCAAAATATTCGTTAAAATTGTTGTTTACATTCAGTTTGAATAGCAAAATATCAGATTTATTGCAGTACTTTTAGCTTTCTAAAAAACTCTAAAAACCAGAAAAATGAAACAAACTACTTTAATTGCTTTATTTTTAATGTGCTTTGGCATCTCGAATACTTTTGCTCAAAAAAATAAAAAAATGGATATTATTGCCTATTACACAGGTGATTCTAAACTAATTGATGAATATGAAATTGGTAAATTAAATCAAATCATTTTCAGTTTCTGTCATTTAAAAGATGGGAAATTGACTGTTGATTCCCCTAAAGATTCAATTACTATAAAACATTTAGTTTCTTTAAAGGCTAAAAATCCACAATTAAAAATTATTGTATCACTTGGTGGTTGGGGCGGATGCGAACCTTGTTCTGCTGCTTTTTCAACTGCTGAAGGACGCTTAAAATTTGCAAAATCGGTTAAAGCTTTAAGCGACTCATATAAAGTTGACGGTTTAGATTTAGACTGGGAATATCCAGCAATTGAAGGGCTTCCAGGTCATTTATATCAACCTGCTGACAAACCTAATTTTACTGAATTGGTTAAATTGTTACGTACTACCTTAGGCAAAAAATACGAATTAAGTTTTGCTGCAGGAGGTTTTCAAAAATGTCTAGATGAATCTATCGATTGGAAAGCAGTTGCTCCATTTGTAAACCGCATTAATATTATGAGTTACGACTTAGTAAACGGATATTCTAAAGTTACTGGTCACCACACTCCATTATACAGCACAAATCCGAAAGAAGAATCTACAGACAGAGCTGTTGAATTTTTATTGAAAGCAGGAGTTCCTGCTGAAAAACTAGTAATTGGAGGCGCATTTTATACAAGACAATGGAAAAATGTAGAAAATATCAATAACGGATTATATCAAGCTGGAGAGCATTTTGAAGGTGTTGATTTTAAAAACTATGCTAAAACTTACACAGAAGCTAACGGCTGGAAATATTTCTGGGATGATAAAGCAAAAGCACCATATTGGTACAATGCTACAACAAAAACTTTCGCAACATCAGATGATTTAAAATCTATTAAAGCTAAAGCGGAATATGTAAAAGCTAAAAAATTAGGCGGAATTATGTTTTGGGAACTTACTTTAGACAGTTTCCGAGACGGAATGGTAAATGAAATTTACAAAGTAAAAACAGAAAAATAATTTTGTTTATCATACAAAAAAAAGGCAGTTGTTTATAAAATCAACTGCCTTTTTCTGTTTTTATATAATGCTAAATTTATTGAACTTTTGATTTGTCTAATTCTCCAATAAACGGAATAGCTTCTAAAATTTCACTGCGAATAATGGTCTGCAAATAAACTTCTAATTGAATAAATTTTGCCGCATTAATTGATCCAATTGCTTTTTTCGCTTTTGAATACGTTTTACAATATAGTTTTTCGTAAGCAATATGATTTTTCAAAGTTCCTTTTGCCAATTCATCTGCTTTTGCATCTGTCAGAGTTTCGTAATTAGCAGCATAATCATTTATCAATTTAAATTTGGTTTGACCTAATGCTTTTCGTTGCGTTTCATAATCATCATATACTTTAGAAAAAGCAGTAGCTTGAACATCAGACAAATTCATGTATTGTTTCACTAGTTCACTTTTAGATTTTCCATAAACACTTTGCACAACTTCTAAATCTTCCGTAAAAGAAGATTGCGCATAAGATGAAAACGAGGCAATTGCCAAAATAAGAATAAGACTTAATTTTTTCATAATTAAAATTTGTTTTGGGTTGTTTTTAAAAATTTTATACTTCTAACAATATTGATTTTTAACACATTAAAACATATTTAATAGGATGAGATTTGGGTAAGTTCTTTATTTTTTTTCCTTTTCTTCTGGAGCACGAATAATTCCATCGTAACTAATAGGCGCCCTGTTAACACTGTTTATTGATAATGTTGCCGATCCGTTATAAAATATTCTAAACATTAGATCGTAAGTATCGTTTTGTCCTTTTACAGTTGCCTGAAAATTAATGTTTTTCGATTTTTTTCCGACCTTAATATTTTCTGGTTTGCCTTCAAACTTCATTCCGCCATCACCATTATAAGCAACATTAAAAGCACGTCCAAAAAATGGTAAATCACAAGAAGTTATATCCGTATTAAATTTTAAGAAATACGAATAATCATTTAAAATAATTAATCTACCTCCTTGTGGTGTAACTTTTTGTGCTTCAAAAACAAAAGTCTTAGCATCAATCAATTCTTCAATTTCCTTTTGTTTTTCTTGCGCTTTTTCCGCCTTAAGTTCTTTCTTCGTTTTTTGCTGTGCAAAAGCTGGGAAACTTAATAGACATATTAACAATAAAATGGGTAGTTTGGCTGACATAAATAAATTAATAAATTATATAGAATTATTTCTCCTTTTTGGTAAATCGCATCATGGCAATATCGCCAGAAATAAAATTTAAAGTTTTTCCATCATCGGTAACATCAAATGATGTTATCTTTTGAAGTGTGGTCATGTAGACTTGTTCTCCTTGATTATCTAAACACATCATTTTTGTAACTGCCATTGGCTGTGTAAAATCAATTTTGTTGTCTGTTATAATCAATTTTCCTGTATAAGAATTACAGCTATTATTTCCTGAGACTCTATTCTCTTTTGTATCAAAATTTATAGTTGGTTTTTTGTTTGGATATAAACCATCAAATGCAATTCGCGGTCCTGTAATATAGTTCAGTTCCCAAGAACCATCAAGTTGTGAAGTGACATCACTTTTTTTATTTTTAGAAGTAGTACAAGCAAGTAATATTGTACTAAAAAAAACGAGAGTAAGAATCTTTTTCATCATAACTTTAAACATTAAATATGAACGAATTAGAGAAGTTTGGCTTCTAAAAAAATGCTTTGAAACCATAACGAATTTAAGCAATATTTTTGGTTTTTGTGCTCAATCGATATTAAATTATAACGTATAGTTTGACTTTTTTTTAACTTTTAGAGTTAAAGTATTCCGTTATTTTATGTTAAATTTACTTAATCTTTAATTAAAAATGCCCGTATATATGAAAAAACTAATCGTTTCTTTCGCTATAATTACAGCTTTAATCGTTGGCTGTAAGACAAATAACAAATCAAATGACGCAAAAACTTTAACTGTTGCATTAGAACCAAAAAGCAATAGCAAAGTTGGCGGAACAGCTGTTTTTACTGAAAAAAATGGTAAAGTTACCGTTGTTGCAAAAATGACTGGACTTGAGCCTGGAGTACACGCTATTCACATTCATGAAAAAGCAGATTGCAGCGCTGCAGATGGAAGTTCAGCTGGAGGACACTGGAATCCGACTTTCAAAAAACATGGAAAATGGGGAGTTGGCGAATATCATAAAGGCGATATTGGAAACTTTACCGCAGATGCAAAAGGTAACGGATCTATAACGCTAACTACAGACGAATGGTGTATTGGATGCGGAGACGCAAATAAAGACATTCTAGGAAAAGGCTTAATCGTACACGCAGGAAAAGATGACTTTACAACCCAGCCAACTGGAGACGCCGGCGGAAGAGTTGCCTGCACAGGAATAATCAAATAAGAAAAATCATAAATAACCACTATTTTTAACAAAATCTAGTGGTTATTTCATTTAAAATGAATTCTAAAACAAGAAAAAAGACATAGCTTTGCATCAGCAAAATTAAGTCAATGATTAACCCATCAGCACCAGGCTGGATCGATAAGTTTTTTAGTGAACAGAAGTTTTCAGAAGCAATTCCTTTTGAAACAGTAGATTCATTTTACTATAAAGTAAGAGAAACTGGATTTATATATGGCCATATTATTGCTATAGACACACAAATTCCGATTCCGATTAAAGGATGGTTTAAAACCGAAATTTCTAAAACAGCGTTACTCAATACGCTTTATCATGTTTTTTGCTTAGAAAAGAGAAATTCGGAACCTAAAAATTTTATTTCAGAAGTTTTAAAGTTTTACAAACAGATGAATCCAGAGGGATTTAATTTGTTTAAAATCTTATTGCCTAAAGATACTCCTTCCCTATCTCTAGAAAATATAATTGATCAAAGAGTTCAGACAAACGATAGCATTATCAGTAAAAACTTTTCGCATTTGGTAACCAATGCTTTATTATTTATTGATGTTTTGGCTTTTAGACAATATTTAGAACACGGTCAAATTCCAGATAAATATTTAAAAAGAATCGAAGAAACCGTTCTTGGAATTGTTGGCTTGGCTTTGAAAACCAAAACTGTAAAATCGCAGCATGATGATTTATTAATCAAACTTTTTGAAGCTTCAATACGCTATTCAAAATTCTCAAAAGTGACTGTAGAAACTTTAGAAACTTTGAATCTTGATTATTTTAAAAACAAATTGGAACAATATTACCTGATCGACATGGCCGGTATGGCTTTATGGAGCGATGGTGTTGTCGAAAATGAAGAATCATATTTCTTATACGCTTTAGGCTCTACAATGGAAGTTTCTGACGATTTTGTGACACAGAGTATGGATACAACCAATACTTTTATTACAACGCATAGAAAGAAGATTCCCTATTTTAATTTTTCGAATCCTGTAAAACATTTTTACGACCAAATGACGCATAGCGTTATAAAACTGATTGTTAGAAATAAAAACAGATTGGTTAGAGAAATTATGCAAAGTAAGGAACTTGTTGTGCTTCTAGCCTATTCTACAACAAGAGATTTGGATGCCAAGGAAAAAAAGAAAGTCAAAAAACAGCTTTTGGATATTTGTAAAACCATTCCGTCGCTGACGATATTTTTACTTCCGGGAGGAAGTTTATTACTGCCAATTTTAATTAAGTTTATTCCAACAATGTTGCCATCGGCATTTAATGAGAATTTAGACGAAAATGAATAAAAAAAATCGCCCTTTAAAAAAGGGCGATTTTTTTTAAAACTATATTTTCAATTAAAATTTCAATTGATATACTTCATCAAGTTCTTGATTTGAAGCAATATTCACATTTAAATCGGTTACAAAACCTGAATTTAAACCGTAAACCCATCCGTGAAGCATTAAATCCTGTCCGTTTTTCCAAGCATTTTGTACAATCGAAGTTTTAGCCAAATTGTAAACTTGTTCTTTAGCATTGATTTCAACAAAAGCATTAAAACGCTCCGTCTCATCTTCAATCGAATTTAAGTATTTATCGTGTAGGCGGTATTCATCTTTAATATGACGAATCCAGTTATCAATAATACCAACAGACTGATTTCCCATAGCAGCTTTTACTCCACCGCAACCATAATGACCACAAACTATTACATGTTTAATTTTCAATACATTTACTGCATAATCTAAAACACTCAGCATATTCATATCAGAATGCACCACCATATTTGCGATGTTACGATGAACAAAAACTTCACCTGGTTTTGCACCAACAATTTCGTTTGCAGGAACACGGCTGTCAGAACATCCAATCCATAATAAAGGTGGCGATTGTCCTTTTGCCAAATCAGCAAAATAATTTGGGTCTTTTGATAACGAAGTTTCAACCCACTTTTTATTGTTTTCTAATAACTGCTCATAAAATTTTCTCATTTTTTTATTTTTTTTCTGGTAATTTCTAATTTTAGGGATGTTTCAAAAAAGAACTTGATGTAAAGTTACCTAAATTTTGACATTTCTATAAACATAAAAATGCCTAAATTTAATTATTCTCCTTTAACTACTTCTTTTTGAACCACTTCTCTTTTCGCTACATCATAATAATGTTCAATGGTAACATGATTATGATTTTCTGGCGTATTCTCCAGTTCATATGCTTCTTTAAAGCCTTTCAGTTTGACTTTAATATTTTCGTCAATTGCTCGGGTTCCTTTAAATTCACGAATTAAATCTAATACATCATGCGCAATATATTCTGTATCGTGCGCATTGATTACTACTTTAGAATTTTCAGGAATTTCGCTTAATGTTTGCTTGATTGCCGCTTTATTCAAAAATGACACTTCTTGGGCTAAATCAATGTGAATAATATCTCCGTCTTCATATTGTTCTTTTTTGAAGATGTAAGCTCTCTTAAGATTCCCTCTCAAAACAAAAATAATACTGATGATAATACCCAACGCAACACCTTTTAGCAAATCTGTCGCAACGACAAAGACCAAAGTTGCAATAAAAGGGACAAACTGGTATTTACCCTTTTTCCAGAAATGCATAAAAGTTGCTGGTTTTGCTAATTTATATCCGACCAAGATTAAAACAGTCGCCAAAGTTGCCAATGGAATTTTGTTCAAAATCATCGGAATAGATAAAACACTTATTAATAAAAGTACACCATGTATAATGGTAGACATTTTTGATTTTGCTCCTGCATTATTATTTGCCGAAGAACGCACCACAACAGATGTCATTGGGAGACCTCCTAAAAGCGAACTCGCAACATTTCCTAATCCTTGCGCTTTAAGCTCGACATTAGTGTTTGTGTAACGTTTTTGAACGTCCATACGGTCAGACGCTTCGATACATAAAAGTGTTTCAATAGAAGCCACAATGGCAATTGTAACACCAACTACCCAAACCTGCGGATTTGTAACTGCCGCAAAATTTGGCATAATTATAATTGATTTAAAATCATCAAAAGATTTTGGAACTGGCAAAGAAACCAAATGCTCTTTTGCAATTGCCAAAGAACTTCCTGTTGATATAAATATTTCGTTTAAAACTACTCCCGCAATAACTGCAATTAAAGCTCCTGGAACTAATTTTATTCTTTTTAGAAAAGAAACTCTTTCCCAACAAAGCAAAATTGTTAACGAAACTAAAGTTACTACAACAGCTCCTAATTGGATATGATTTAAAACATCAAACAGAAACGAAAAAGAATTACTTCCGTCATTTTGTATAAAAGCCTGATCTCCTTCGTAATCCGCATCATAACCAAAGGCGTGCGGTATTTGTTTTAGAATAATGATAATTCCGATACCTGCTAGCATTCCTTCGATTACATTTGTTGGAAAATAGTTTGATATACTTCCGGCTCTTAAGAATCCTAATGCTAATTGAATTAATCCAGCAATAAAAACAGACATTAAAAATACATCGAAAGCTCCTAAATCAGTAATTGCGGTTAAAACAATAGCAGTTAACCCTGCAGCTGGACCTGATACACTAATATGTGATTGACTTAGATATCCTACTACGATACCACCAATAATACCAGCGATAATTCCAGAAAATAACGGCGCTCCAGAAGCCATTGCAATACCTAAACACAACGGAAGAGCCACCAAGAAAACCACTAAACCTGAAGCAAAATCAGATTTAAGGTTGGCAAAAAGATTGATTTTTTTTGTCATAATACAATACTAAAAAAATTATTCATTAAAGATTTACCCCATCTCAGAATGAAATGCGGTTAAAGATCAAAATAATCGGAAGTACTATACTAAATTGGGAGGTGGAGCAAATATGCTCGGCGAAATATTGTCAAGTTTTACAATATTTTCAGAAATGATTGTTTTTTTCTCGATATAAACCGGAATTAAAACTTCATGCTCTAAAACTGTTGGATGAACTACATTTTTAAGTTCTTTATGCACTTCTTCTTCAGCAATACTAAAAGATACAACCGCACCATTTCCTTTCTTTAACGCCTGAACAATTGTCGGGGTAGATAAGAAGGCAATGAATATGAATAATAATATGCGGGCTACGAATTTCATCAAAACAAAAATAGCGTTAAACAAATAAAATCAAAGAGATTTTTATAGAAATTTAACATAAACAGAAAAGCAGAATGCAATTTTTACCACATTCTGCTTTTATTTCATTAAAAAACAAGAAGTTAAAGTGTTTCTTCTAACCAAGCATTCATCATCCAGATTGTTTTTTCTTGCTCCGAAATGAAGTCACTCATCATTGAATTGGTTCCTTCATCGTTAATTTCGTCCGATTTGTTTAATATTTCTCTTTCAATTTTTAATAAATCTGATAAAGAATGAACGATTAACTGAACGGCTTTTTCATCATTAGAAATATTCTTTCCAACAGTTAATTTATTGTTTTTGATGTAGTCTTCAAAAGTGTGCAAAGGCGTTCCGCCAATTGTCAAAACTCTTTCGGCTATCATATCTATTTTTAATTGAGCGTCTGTATATAATTCTTCGAATTTTACATGTAAATCAAAAAAACGCTTTCCGCGAATGTTCCAGTGAATTCCTCTCAAATTTTGATAATAAACTTGAAAATTTGACAAAAGCACATTTAATTCTTTTACTAATAATTCTGATTCTTTTACAGGTAATCCTAAAATATTTGTTTTCATAATCTCTTTTTTACACTAATTTACTACAAAATTAAAGTAAGTTTCATAAAATAAATATAAATAAAAATTATATTTTCTTATTTTTGCATCACAAATTACTATCAACATGACTATAACTCAATTACAATATGTGTTAGCAGTTGCCGAACACAAAAACTTCACACTTGCCGCCGAAAAATGCTTTGTAACACAGCCAACGCTAAGCATGCAAATACAAAAGATTGAAGAAGAACTTAATATCTTAATATTTGACAGAAGCAAAAAACCTATTCAACTTACTGATATTGGTCAGAAAATAGTAAATCAAGCTAAGAATATCGTAAACGAAGCCGATCGTATAAAAGATATTGTAGAACAACAGAAAGGTTTTATTGGCGGAGAATTTCGTTTAGGAATAATTCCGACGATTATGCCGACACTTTTGCCTATGTTTTTAAACAACTTCATTAAAAAATATCCAAAAGTTAAGCTCTTAATTGAAGAATTAAATACTGAAGAAATTATTGTTAAGCTTAAAAACGGACATTTAGATGCTGCTATCGCTGCAACTCCATTGGAAGATGAAAAGATTAAAGAAATCGTTTTGTATTTTGAGCCATTCGTAGCCTACATTCCAGAACAACATGCCATTTTTGGAAAACAAGAAATTGAAGTTTCTGATTTAAATCTAAATGAAATCCTGCTTTTACAAGACGGACATTGTTTTAGAGATGGAATTTTAAATCTTTGCAAAAGTGTTTCTGATGCCGATCAAAGTAATTTCCAGATTCAAAGCGGAAGTTTTGAAACCTTAATTAAATTGGCAGACGAAGGTTTGGGCACAACATTACTTCCGTACTTGCACACCTTAGACTTAAAAGAATCCGATAAACTGAAACTTCGAAACTTTAAGGAACCAAAACCTGCTCGTGAGGTAAGTTTGATTTACCCAAAGAGCGAATTAAAAATGCAAATCATTGATGCAATCCGATCTACAATTGCTGGCGTTGTAAAGGGCGCAATTGTTTTTCAGAACGTTCAAATCATAAGTCCGCTGCAAAAGAAAGCGCAATAAAAAAGGAGCCAATTTGGCTCCTTTTTTTATGCTTTAATAAGTAGTAGACTTTGTTTTAATTCTGGCTTTTCGATTACAAAACTTAATAACCATTCTTGTAATTGTTCCATTTCATAAGGTAACAGTGTCTTGATAGCTTTTTCTAGCTCTTTGCAGAAAAGTATCGGATCGAAACTAACTCTCTCAAGTATTGATTTCGTGTAATCAAACATCATTTTTGACATAATAAAATAAGATTTTCGGGGGTTATCTATTTTTTAAACTCGAGCCAAATTTAAACAATTAACAAACATAAATTTCATTTTTAACTAAATATTTTAAAAACTTTAGCAACGAATACGTTTTCTTAAAACATATAAATCAATATAGAATCATTCTAAACAACTCATTTTTAAAGGTTTTTAAAGGCTCTAAACATTTCTCGTTTTCCAGGAGGCCCCGCTAATTTTTCGACAGTAAATCCTACAGAAATCATACTTCTTTTCACAACACCGCGCGCTGCGTAAGTAACCAAAACTCCATTAGGCTTTAAACTATTGTACATTTTCTGAAAAATCTCTGTACTCCAAAGCTCGGGTTGTACTCTATATCCGAAGGCATCAAAGTAAATCAAATCAAAAGTTTCAAAATCGTCAATTTCATCAAAAAATTGTTTCCTTTTGGTTAACGAGAACTGATCGCAAATTTCTGCTTTTTCGTTCCAATTCGATTTATGCATTTTTTCAAAAATGTTACTAAATTCCAATGCTTCTAGTTCTTCAGCATAATTCATTTCTAAAATTTCATCTGCATCAACAGGATAAGCTTCTACTCCAACATAATCTATTTTTTGATTTTTTCGAATGGCTTCCAAAAAAGTAATAAATGCATTTAATCCAGTTCCAAAACCAATTTCTAATATACTTATTGGCTTTTCAAATAATGAAAGTCCATTTTTAATAAATACGTGTTTTGCTTCCTGAATTGCACCATGTTTAGAATGGTAACATTCGTCCCATTCTGGCAAACGAATTGTAGTTGAACCATCTAACGTTTTAATTATTTCTCTTTTCACTTTTTTAGAAATTTACAATAGCTTTTTATTGATTTTCAAGCCGTTTTAATAATCAAATTTAATCAAAACTAATGCGTAAAGCCTTAAAAATCGATACTTTTTTCATAAATTCTTTATAAAAATCAATTAAATATTTGAGTTTATTATAGGATAAATAAATCTCAGTCAAAACCATTAAATAATGAATTTTCACTAAGCTTTTTACATATTTTTACTTAATTTTGCATTCAATAAATTCTATTTTCCATGATATCATTACTTTAGATTTTCTATAGTGAAAGATATCTCACAAAAAACTTACAGAACTATGAGTACAACTCAAACAAGCAAAATTGAAATCATAAAAGCTACTTCTACGAAAATAAACGAAGTAGATTTTGAAAACTTAAGTTTTGGCGCTGTATTTACAGACCATTTATTCGAATGCGATTTTAAAGACGGACAATGGCAAAATCCTGTCATTAAGCCTTATGCTCCTATTCTAATGGATCCATCTTCAAAAGTCTTCCACTACGGACAAGCTATTTTTGAAGGAATGAAAGCTTATAAAGATGACAATAATGATGTTTGGTTGTTTAGACCAGATGAAAACTACATCCGTTTTAATAAATCTGCTGTAAGAATGGCGATGCCAGAAGTTCCTGAGGCTATTTTTATGGATGGTTTGAATGAATTATTGAAATTAGACAAAGACTGGATTCAAAGAGGAAACGGAGCAAGTATGTACATTCGTCCTTTTATGATTGCTACAGGACCTGGAGTAATTGCAAATCCATCTGACGAATATAAATTTATGATTTTACTTTCTCCTGCAAAAGCATATTATGGAGGTGAAGTAAAAGTAATTATTGCTGAGCATTTCAGTAGAGCTGCAAATGGTGGTATCGGAGCAGCAAAAGCTGCAGGAAACTACGCTGCACAGTTTTACCCGACTAACTTGGCAAACAAAGATGGTTTTCAACAAGTTATCTGGACTGATGATGCAACTCATACAAAATTAGAAGAAGCGGGAACAATGAACGTTTTCTTCAGAATTAATGATACTTTATTAACAGCTCCAACAAGCGAAAGAATTTTAGATGGTGTTACTAGAAAAAGTTTAATTGCAATGGCTGAAAAAGAAGGATTAAAAGTTGAAGTTCGCCCAGTTATTGTTTCTGAATTGGTTGAAGCAGCTAAAAACGGATCTTTGAAAGAAATCTTCGGCGCGGGAACTGCCGCTGTAATTAGTGTTATTAAAGGATTCTCATATAAAGACGAATATTATGAAATGACTCCAATTGAGAATTCATACGCTTCTTTATTAAAAGAAAAACTAACAAATCTTCAAAATAAACTTTCTGAAGATACTTTTGGATGGACAGTTAAGGTTCAATAATCCAAAACCATTTAAAAAAGAAACCCGATAAATTTAGTTTTATCGGGTTTTTTATTTGGCTTTATTATAAAATTTTATCGTGAAGATAAGATATTAAACTCAATCTTGTCATTTCGACGAAGGAGAAATCTTCGTAAGTAGCTCGACAAAGATTATCGATTTGCTATGTGGAGTTTCTTGCGAAGATTTCTCCTTCGTCGAAATGACAAAAATAACGTAAAGCTTTGCGGACTTTGTTTTTTTATAAGAACTACAGAAAAAAAACTTAGCCTTCTTTGCGTTTAATCTTCTTTACAACAATTTAGAAAAATCTGGTTTAAAGTAATTTGGTCCTTTCATTACTTTTCCGTCTTCTCTATAAATTGGTTTTCCGTCTTCACCAAGTTTACTCATATTACTACGTTGAATTTCATCAAAAACTGCCTCAATTTTATCCTGAAGTCCGTGTTCGATAATTGTTCCACACAAAATATACATCATATCGCCAAGCGCATCAGCAATTTCAACTAAATCATTATTCTGAACCGCTTCGTAATATTCCTCATTTTCTTCCTTCATTAAATTATAACGAAGTAATTTTTTTTCTGCTCCTACATCGGCAACTGGAGTTGTGCTATGGCCAATTTTAAAAGCGGTGTGAAATTCTGTTACGGCGTCGAGTTGTTTTTTCATATTATAGTTTTCCTTTTTTTTGCTAATATAAGTGACTTTAGGATAAATTTGAAAATTTATTCCATGAAATGAAAAGCCAATTTAGCAGCAAATCGTATACAATTCTCTAAATTTGTCAAAAATAATTTTAAAACTATGTTTAGTCAAGGACAAATACTATTTGGAGTCTGTTTTTTTATTGCATTTGTAATCATTATGATTTTTGCTTATCGAAAAGATTTGGCATTGCATAAAATCTTTTACAAAGGAAATTACAAAGTACTTCTTGTTTTTTTACTCTTTATTGCTATTTTATTTCTGATTAAAATATTCTTTAAAAGATAAAATATTTTTCAGAGTCCGTTTTTAAATAAAAATCAAAAGCCATAAAATAAAACCTAATAATTATCGGTTATTAGTAAGACTGACGATAAAATTTATAACTTTACGAACCAAACAATCTACCAATGAAAATTCTTAAGTATTTATTTCTTTTTGCATTATTAAGCTTTGTTGCACTTACTGTTTTTGTTGCTACCCAAAAAGGAAATTTCTCTGTAGAAAGAAGTAAAGTTATCAATTCGTCTCGCGCAACGGTTTATAATTATCTTAATGATTTTAGAAATTACGAAGATTTTGAATCTTGGTCGGTTGAAGATCCTTCTATAAAAATGACTTTTGCTAATAAAACAAGCGGAAATGGCGCTTCTTTTTATTGGGATGGTGCTGATGGAAAAGGAAATGCAATTACACTAAAAACAAAAGAAGGCGAAAGCATTGCCCAAAAAATGCAATATGACGGCACAGAAGCCGACGTAAGCTGGACTTTGAAAGATACTTTAAACGGAAAAACAAAAGTTACTTGGCGTGCAAAAGGTACGATGAGTTTTTTATTTAAAATCTATACTTCTTTGCATGGAGGTTCTGATAAAGTTATCGGAACTATTTATGAAAAAAGCTTGGTAAATATTGACAAAAATCTAGACTACGAAACTAAAACTTATGCAGTTAAAGTGGATGGAATTGTGAAAAAAGAAGACACTCCATACATACGTCAGACTTTTACGAGTGAAATTTCAAAAGTGAATAAGAACGCTAGAATTGTTATTCCAAAACTAATTCATTTTAGTGAAACAAATGGATTATCTGCCAACGGTAAACCATTTATAATCTATCATACTTACGACACAAATACTGGTTTAGCCAAAATTTCAATCTGTTTACCAATTAATAAAGAAATTTCTATCAGTTCTGGAAGCGATATTCTATCTGGGAAATTAAATGGTTTTGATGCTGTAAAAACTACTCTTAACGGAGATTATTCGCATCGAAATGAAGCTATTACAAAAACAACAGCTTACATCAATAATCAAAAAATAATTCCAGATTTAAGCTGGTCACATTTAGAAATTTGGACACTTAGCAAATTAGATGTAAAAGCATCATCTAAATTGGTTACAGAAATCTATTTCCCAATAAAACCAAAAGTAGTTCCTGTTGCAACAGAACCTGTTTACACACCGCAAACATCTAGCGAAACTCAAGGAGAAACTCCAACAAGCGAACCTCGTACAGAACCACGAAAAGAGCCTGTTAAAAAGAAACCAGCTCCTGCACCAACTCCTGCTCCTACGCAAGAAGAAGATTCTGAATTCTAAATTTCAAAAGTTTTTTAAACCTTTTGTTTCAAATTCAGTCTAATGTATATTAAGAAGGTTTACAACAAAAAAGTTTGATAGACGAGAAGGAATTTATAAAACAATTATTAAACCCTCAAACGCAAAATACAGCGTTTCAAAAACTCTTGTCTGATTATCAGCGTCCGCTGTATTCTCATATTCGAAATATTGTTTTGAATCATGATGATGCAGATGATGTCTTGCAGAATACTTTTATAAAAGTCTTTCAATATCTTAAAAACTTTAAAGGAGAAAGTAAACTTTTTTCCTGGATGTATCGTATTGCCACAAATGAAGCTTTGACTTTTCTGTCTCAAAAAGCAAAATTGAGCGGTATCTCGTCTGAAGATCTTCAAAATAAGACAATTGATAATCTAAAAGCTGATCTTTATTTTGATGGAGATGAAATTCAAATCAAACTTCAAAAAGCAATTGTAACGCTTCCGGAAAAACAGCAATTGGTTTTCAAAATGAAATATTTTGAAGAATTAAAATACGAAGAAATAGCCGAAATCTTAGGAACTTCGGTAGGTGCCTTAAAAGCATCTTATCATCACGCAGTAAAAAAAATTGAATTATATGTTACTTCAAATTAAACCTTTGGTAACTAAAACTATCTTATAGATATTATGAAAGCATTTAAATTAGAAAACGAACCAAAAATAAAATCTGGATTTAAAACTCCAGAAAATTATTTTGATGATTTTTCAGAGAAAGTTTTACAGCAAGTACATCAAAAAGAAGTTAAGGTAATTCCTTTTTACAAACGCAAAAAAAACCTTTCTCTGGCGGCAGCGGCGTTAATTGGTTTTGCTTTAATGATTCCGATTGTAAACAATTACAGAGCAACATCAAACGAGCTTGATGAAGCCACATTAGAAACGTATTTATCTTATCAATCTAATTTAAGCCAATACGATTTAATTCAAAAGTTAGATGATAGCGACATTGAAAAACTAAACAATGATATAACTCTGGAAGATGAAACTTTAGAAGACATTTTATCCACAAGTCCGAATATAGAACATTTGATTTCAGAACAAAATTAAAACTCAACTTAACTCAACAACTTAACTTAGCAATGAAAATAAAAAACATTTTACCGCTACTGCTCTTTCTGACAAGTATTTCCTTTTTTGCACAAAACGGAAAAATTGATGAGAAACGTGAAAAGATCAAAGCTTTTAAAGTTTCATTTTTAACGACAGAATTGGAATTAACTTCTACAGAAGCTGAAAAATTTTGGCCAATTTATAATGCTTATGATGACAAACAATTTGAATTAAGGCATTTTAAAATGAAAACTTATCTGAAAAAATTAAACGATGATAATCTTAAAAATCTTTCAGAAAAAGAAGCTGCAACTTTATTATCTCAAATTGAAACTACAGATAAAGAATTGTATCAGCTAAGAGAAAAATTTATGAGTAATGTTAAAAAAGTACTTTCTGCGAAGAAAATATTATTGCTTAAAAAATCTGAAGATGATTTTAGCCGAAAATTATTGCAGCAATATCGTGATAAAGCTAATAAAGACTAAACGATAAACAAAGAAACAACAGCGATAAGAACCCTATATAATAATACTTACTTTATTATTTAGGGTTCTTATTTTTTATTTAAAATTAAGTTTAACCACTTTATTATGACCAGCTGCGATTGCAGTATTTCTATTTACAAAACGAATCGTAAAAAGTGTCGAATCTGTAGAAAGTTGCATCCAGTTTTCGCCTCCATTTTGAGAATATTGTATTCCTTCAGAACCAACACAAACAATTTCTCTTCCATTTCCTCCAGGAACATATTGTACGCAAGATGCGTAGCCAAAGCCCATATTCTGACCGATCAATTCCCATGTTTTTCCACCATCTTTTGTAAAGGCTTTATTATCTACTTTTTTATTTGGATAATCATAATCGCCACCTGCAATAAAACCTTGTTTAGAATCATAAAAATCGGCTGTAAAAATTCCTGTCATTTGTTTTCCTTGAACAATTGGAGTTTCTACCACTTTCCATGTTTTTCCTTTATCTGGAGAATAAAAAACGCGCGCTTTTTTTCCTCCTGAAACCAACCAAGTATCATTTCCTTTAATTACAATATTGGTGTTACTTGCTGCAAAAGCCGCTTCACCAGTTGTATTTGTCGGCAATTTATCTGACAGCAATTTTGTCCAAGTTTCTCCTCCATCTCGTGTAACTATTATAGAGAAAGTATCTTCTGTTGGATCTCCAATCGCTATTCCTTCTTTGTCATTCCAGAATTGCATGCTATCGTAAAAAACCTTTTGATTAATTTCTTTGTAAACCAATTTTACTTTATTGTCTTTTTTAGAAACTGCATAAAGCAACGCAGGATTTGCTACACTAAGTAAAAAAACATCTTTTGATGTCTGCGCGATACTTCTAAACTCTAAATTTAAAGTATCACGATAAATGTGTTCTTCAAATTTTTCTCTTTTAATTAAGTCATAGTAACCAAAACGAGAATTATCTGCACCATACCAAACTTTATTTTTATCAATCAAAATTGCTCTGATGCTAATTCTATCTTTAAACAAAGTATCTACAGTCATTGATGTAAAACCACTACTGTATGGAAGTTCGGTTTTATGAGTAAATGTTCTAAAAGACATCAATAAAATAAAAATACCACAAAATAAAGCTAGTTTTTTCATAGGAAATCAAAATTTGGTTAACGCTAAAATACGATTATTTATAAAATATCAAAATCATTATCACCAGTCTTTTTTTGGCATAGTAATTGAATTTTATTTAAGTAAATTTTAACAAGTAAAATATTAAAAATATGAAAAAAACTATTTTTTCGTTCGTTTTTATACTATTAGTAAACTTAATGAATGCACAAAGAGTAAATGTATATCCAAAAAATTCTTATGTAATAGAAAATTTAGACTTGAATGCCGTTTCAATTATTTATGACGAGTCTTATGATTTATTAGATTTTGAAAGAAGATTAAACTATCCTTATGATCGAATTTCAAATCTCGATTTAAATAACGATGGCAAGGTTGATTATTTACGTGTAATAGAAAAAATTGAAAATAATATCAAATTCATAATTATTCAGTCAGAAGTAGACACAAATATTTATGAAGATGTTGCAACAATAAATATCGTGATGAAATCTAGGGAAGCTAATTATAGTACAAATTCTGGAATTCGTCCAAAAGATATTATAATTCCATTTGTAGCTACGGTATTAAATGTATTTCTAACTAAGACTCGATGAAAATTTAAAATATTAAAAATCAACAGATTACAAAAGCAAAAATGCTACATAAATTTTATGGCACAGTAATTGGATATTCACTTATAGAAAAAATAATTTAATATAATTTAGTCATGAAAACGAAATTACTTTTAATAGCGATGATAGCCTTAGTTTTTGGTTCTTGTGCAGCACAAGGTCAAACTACAGTATACGCAAAAAATTCAGATATAAGCGATAATTTAGATTTAAGAGCAGTCGCTTCGATGTTTGGAGAATCTGCCAATCTTCAAGATTTTGAGAGAAGATTAAATGATCCGAAATATCAAATTTCAAACCTTGACCTTAATGGCGATGATGAAGTAGATTATCTTCGTGTAATCGAGAGTGTTGAAGATCGAACTCACGTAGTAATTATACAAGCCGTTTTAGACCGTGACGTTTATCAAGACGTTGCTACTATTGATGTTGAAAGAGATAATTACAACAAAGTTAATGTTCAGATTGTTGGTAACTCTTACCTATATGGAGCAAATTACATTTACGAGCCTGTTTATAGCGTTGCACCGGTAATTTATACTTCATTTTGGGTAAACAACTACAGACCTTATTACTCAACTTGGTATTGGGGTTATTACCCTACATATTATACAGCTTGGGCACCATATCCAGTTTACAGATATAGAAACAATGTAAATGTGTGTATAAATGTTCACAACAGCTACAATTATGTAAATGTGAGAAGAAGTTACAGAGCTCCAGTAATCTACGAAACAAGACGTACTTATGGTTATGAAAGAATGCGTCCAAACTATAGTTTTGCTCAGAGACATTCTAATGCAACAAACAGATACGAGTTGGATCAAAGACGTGTAGCTAGCAGAGAATCTAATAGAAATAGTTATAATACTAATAGAGGAAATACTGCAAGACCAATATCTTCTGACAACAGAACAACGAATAGAAATTATGCTGAAAACAGAAATTCAACTAGCAGAACTTCTGTAGAAAGAAATACTGACAGAAATTACAATTCTAGTAACAGATCGGTAAACAGAAATACAGAATCAACTGTAAATAGAGACTATTCAAACAGAGGAAACAATTCTGCAAGAGTTGAAAACACTCCAAGAACAGAATCTAGAAACAACAATGCAGGAGTGACTTCAAGAACAAATTCAGAAAACAGATCTAGTTCTAATCGTGAAATGTCTACTCAAAGATCAGAGAATAGAAACTATTCTCAAAATAGAGGAAACACAACACAATCTGCTCCAGTTCAAAGAGCTGAAATGCCAAGAAGCAATTCTGAAAACAGATCTAGTTCTAACAGAGAATATTCTGCTAGACCAGCGCAAACTCAACAACGTTCTGAAGCTCCAAGAGCAAGTCAGGAAACTTCTAGAGTAAGCCAAGAATCTAGAGGAGGACAACCACAAAGAGAGAGTGGCTCCAACAATAGAGGCGGCGGCGGAAGAAGAGGTTAATTTTATTAAAAACCATAATCAAGAAAAGCACAATTTTACGATTGTGCTTTTTTTTATCTTTTTAATTTTAATTGCTGCTAATTTGTTTTAAAACAGTAAATTTGCAACCGTCTTTTATAAAAATATACATGAGCGCATCGCATAAAAACTTACATAGTAAGTTGTCTATTGGGGGTTTATTGATTACTTTAGGGATTATTTATGGAGATATTGGAACCTCTCCTTTATATGTAATGAAAGCCATTTTGGGTGATCACACCATAAATGCCGATATTGTTTTAGGAGGTATTTCTTGTGTTTTTTGGACTTTAACATTACAAACTACAATTAAATATGTACTTATTACTTTAAGTGCAGACAACCACGGTGAGGGAGGAATTTTTGCACTTTATGCATTAGTCAAGAAAACAAAAATTCAATGGCTTATTGTTCCCGCCATTATTGGAGGTAGTGCCTTGCTTGCCGACGGAATTATAACACCTCCGATTTCTATTTCATCTGCTGTAGAAGGAATTAGGGCATTTTACCCAACAATGCAAACACAAACTATTGTTTACATTGTAATCAGCATTCTATTTGTTTTATTTACAATTCAGCAATTCGGAACTAAATTGGTTGGGAAATTCTTTGCTCCAATGATGTTAATCTGGTTTGCTATGCTTGGAACTTTAGGTACTATTCAAGTACTTAATTATCCAGAAGTTATAAAAGCAATTAATCCGTATTACGCTTACCATTTATTGTCTATACATCCTGATGGTTTCTTTGTTTTAGGTTTTGTATTCTTATGTACAACTGGAGCTGAAGCCTTATATTCTGACATGGGACACTGCGGTAGAAAAAATATCCGAATTAGCTGGATGTTTGTAAAAACGACTTTAGTTTTAAACTATTTCGGTCAAGCAGCTTATTTAATTCACCATGAAGGAAGTACTTTACAGCAATTAGGTGGAGAAAATGGGAATCCGTTTTACTTAATAATGCCACATTGGTTTTTACCATTCGGAATTGTAGTAGCAACTTTAGCAGCCGTTATCGCTTCTCAAGCGCTTATTAGTGGTTCATTTACTTTGATAAATGAGGCAATGCGTCTTAATTTCTGGCCTAAAGTAAAAATTAAATATCCTACTGAAGTAAAAGGTCAATTATACATTCCATCAATTAACTGGTTGTTGTTTTTTGGTTGTGTTGGAATCGTTTTACATTTCGAGAAATCAGGAAATATGGAACATGCTTATGGTCTTGCAATTATTCTCTGCATGATCATGACAACCATTTTATTGAATTATTACTTAATTATGAAGCGTGTAAAACTGTACTTTATGGTACCGCTTATCACCATTTATTTATTAATTGAGTTTAGTTTCCTTTTCGCTAACATTACAAAATTTGCAGAAGGTGGTTATGTGACCTTAATCATTGCAAGTATGCTGATTTCTGTAATGACAATCTGGTACTTAGCTAAGAAAATCAACAAAAACTATACGAAAGTGGTTAAAGTTGATGACTACAAACAGGTCTTAGTAGAATTGAGCCAAGATTTATCTATTCCGAAATATGCTACGCATTTGGTTTATATGACAAATGCTAATCGTGTGGATGAACTAGAGGAAAAAATCATTTATTCTATCCTTCAAAAACGTCCAAAAAGAGCCGATATTTATTGGTTTGTTCACGTAAACATTTTGACTGAACCTTATAAAACGCAATATAAAGTAACCGAAATTGCGAAAGACGATATCTACAGAATTGATTTTAATTTAGGATTTAGAGAGCCAACCAAAATCAATTTGATGTTTAGAGAAGTTATTAAAGACATGGTAAAACGCGGAGAAGTAGATATTACCAGCCGTTACGAATCTTTAAACAAAAACAATATTATTGGAGACTTTAAATTTGTATTGTCTGAGAAATTCTTATCAAATGACAATGATTTAAGATGGCATGAAAACATTATCATGAATTCTTATTTTTTCATCAAAAAACTGAGTTTGTCTGAAGAAAGAGCTTTCGGTTTAGATAGTAGCTCTGTTAAAATAGAGAAATTCCCAATGGTGCTTCACGCTCCAGAAAATATTGGATTAACGCGTATTATTTCTAAAGAATAAAAAAGCTTAATAATAAGTTCAAAAAACACTCTAAATTGGAGTGTTTTTTTCATTTAATGAAAGTCTAAATAAGATTCAGTATTAAAAATTTAACTTTCAATCAATTAATAGTACCTTTGCAACTCAAAATATAGAAATGAGATTACACAGAAATTTAGTTTATACTACCATTGACTCTTTGAATGCTATTTTCAACGAAGGAGAATATGCCGATAAAGTGGTAGCTAGAGCATTAAAAAAAGACAAACGTTGGGGAAGTTCTGACAGGAAGTTTGTTGCTGAAACAATATACGAAATTGTTCGTTGGAAACGATTGTACGCTGAAATTGCCGAAGTAAAAGAACCTTACGATAGAGATAACCTTTGGAGAATGTTTGCCGTTTGGGCAGTTCTACGCGGTTATCCAATTCCAGATTGGAGACAATTGGAAGGAACACCAGAAAGAAAAATTAAAGGCCGTTTTGACGAATTATCTAAAAACAGAGCTTTAAAAGAATCTATTCCGGATTGGATGGATGAATTGGGAGTAAAAGAATTAGGCGAAAAAGTTTGGTCGAAAGAAATTGCTGCACAAAATCAGCCAGCAAAAGTTATTCTTAGAACAAATACTTTAAAAGGAACTAAAGAAAGCCTTAGAAATACTTTGATGGATTTAAATATTGAAACAGAATATTTAAAAGATCAGCCTGAAGCTCTAGTTTTAAAAGAAAGAGCAAATGTATTTTTGACAGATGCTTTTAAACAAGGACTTTTTGAAGTTCAAGACGCCAACTCACAATTAGTTGCCGGATTTTTGGATGTAAAACCAGGAATGCGTGTAGTTGATACTTGTGCAGGAGCTGGAGGAAAAACATTGCACATGGCTTCTTTAATGGAAAATAAAGGACAATTGATTGCAATGGATTTGTATGAAAGCAAATTGAAGCAATTAAAATTAAGAGCGAAAAGAAATGGCGCTTTTAATATTGAATACCGCATTATTGACAGCACAAAAGTGATCAAAAAATTGCACGAAAAAGCAGATCGTGTTTTAATTGACGCACCTTGTAGCGGATTAGGAGTTTTAAAAAGAAATCCAGATTCTAAATGGAAATTACAGCCTGAATTTATCGATAACATTCGTAAAGTTCAAAGTGAGGTTTTAGAAAGTTATTCTAAAATTGTAAAACCAGGCGGAAAATTAGTTTACGCAACTTGTTCTGTTTTACCATCAGAAAATCAGGAGCAAGTGGAAAAATTCTTAAAAACAGAAATCGGGCAACAATTTACTTTTGTTGAAGATCGTAAAATGTTAGCGTCTGAATCTGGCTTTGACGGATTTTATATGGCACTTTTGGAAAGAAAAAAATAAAATTAAATTCCAACATCTTAAATTCTAAATTCTAATTTTTGATGTTTTAAATAAAAAATCCCAAATTTCAATCTGAGTTATTGAAATTTGGGATTTTTATTTTCAGAGTTTTTCTATTATTCAAACAATGTTCTCACTATTTTGTCATTTCGACGTAAGGAGAAATCTTCGCTAGAAACTCCACAAAGATTTGATAATTGGAACGGAGCTACTTACGGAGATTTCTCCTTACGTCGAAATGACAAGATTGTGGAAAATTTGGTATTTAAAAGATTTGCATTTAATCTTGCAAAGTAGGTTTACGAAGCAACTTACCGTTTTCATTTTCTTTAAATTTAGAAACAAAAACTATCTCTTTTGGTTTTTCATATTTCCCTAAAACATCAAAGAAATCGGAAGCAAATTCTTGTTTTTCTCCTTCGATAACCAAAACTAATTTCTCTCCCAAAGTAGTGTCTGGAAGTCCTGTTACAAAGAACCTGCTATTTATTTTCCCAGTTAATTTGGCTTCAATCTGCTCAGGAATCAGCTTCACTCCTCCACTATTAATTACATTATCAATTCTTCCTAAAAAGATAAATTGCTGATCATTTATTAATTCTACCAAATCATTGGTTACAATCGCTTCATCAGAAATTGTAGCAACATTGATAACTAAACATCCGCGTTCGTCTTGCGATATTTTTACATTTGGCAGAATTGAAAAAACAGAATCTCCTAAACGTTTTGCCGCGATATGCGTAATAGTTTCAGTCATTCCATAAGTTTCATAAATCTCTGTTTTAAGGGGTAAAAGTTTTTCTTCTAAAGAAGAATCCATTTTAGCACCGCCAATAATCAGTTTACGAACTTTTGAAAGTCCTTTGATTGAATTTTGAACTTGAAGCGGCACCATTGCAACAAAATCGTATGTCGTTGTATTTAGCTCAAGAGGATGGAGACTTGGCGAAACAACATCTAGTTCCAATCCTAAAATTAAACTTCTCACCAACATCATTTTTCCTGCAATAAATTGTGTCGGAAGACATAACAAAGCTTTATCTCCTGGCTTCAAATCGAAAAAATCGCCCGTTGCAAGTGCCGACTGAATCATCGCCTGCTTTTCTAATTTCACTAATTTTGGAAGACCAGTCGTTCCTGAAGTTGTCATTTCTATATAATCCTTTTTATCAAACCAATCTAAAAAGAATTCACCAATTGATCTTTCGTATGCGTCGCCTTCTTTAACATAACTATATGCAACGCGACATAAATCACTGGCATTTAAATGATAACCATTTAATTTAAAATAATTGTGTACATTTCTATGAGTCAAATTTGGCATACCTTTACTTTATTACTTCAACATTAATATTTCCTGTCAATTTTTCTTTCCAATTTGTCCAGCCATATTTTTTACTAAAAACAAAAAGCAAAATTGGATATATAATTACAACTGGTAAAATGACATCAATTCCAGCTGACGGATCTGAAAGATCTCTGAATATGGAATAAGTTTGAAAAACTGTCCAATCTGAGGTAACCAAAAGCGCTCCAACAAGATTATTCGCTGCATGAAAACCAAGCGCCAGTTCCATTCCTTCATCCATTAAAGTGATAACACCCAAAAACAATCCTGTTCCTATATAATATATCATCACAATATTTCCCATTTTTACCACTTCTGGGTTAAACCAATGCATTGAACCAAAAATAAACGTAGTCATAAAAAGAGGAAACCATCTATTTCTAGCCAAATTGGCAAATCCTTGCATTAAATATCCTCTAAAAACATATTCTTCTGTACTGGTTTGTATCGGGATTAATATAGAACCTAAAAGAACTAAAATTAGAAACGGAACTAATTTAAAACTTAAAACAAATTTTTCAGGAGAGCTTAGATAAACGATTGAAAAACTTACCAATGAAATGAAAGTCCATAAAAAGAAAGAGAACCAAATTCGTTTCCAGTCTATTTTTGGTCGTGATGTAGCTATTGATAATAATGTTTGATGATGAATATATTTAACCACAAAGTAAATTCCCGCAAAAGCAAAAACAAACGAAATCATAACAAGAAAGAGCGTTGTATTAGACTCGAACATTTTCATAACACCATCATTTGTTGTTGGAAAAGCCTTGCCTTGACTAAAAGCTTTGTAAAATACTGCAATAGTAAGCGGAATTTGCCCTACAAAAGATGCTGCAATAATAAAAAGAGATCCTACGAGATATTTCCAAAATTTATTTTCAGGCTTAATTCCTTGTTCTAAAAACATAAATTTAAAATTTAAAAAAATGAGAATTCAAATTCCATAAGTAAATCTTACTTTTGGCTTTGCAAAACTACCTCTTTTTTGCCTTACAAATATTTGAACCCTTAAATATAACAAAATGATACAAATTTATCATAATCCGAGATGCGGAAAATCAAGAAACTGTCTTGCTTTTATAGAACAATCTAAACAAGAATTTGAAATTATTCCTTACTTGACAGAAACGCCAAGTGCTGACGAACTAAAAAAACTGTTGAAACAACTTAATTTAGAGCCAATTCAGCTAGTGAGAACTAAAGAAAAAATCTGGATTGAAAACTTTAAAGGAAAAAATTTAAATGATGAACAAATTATTAATGCAATGGTCGAAAACCCGATTTTAATAGAAAGACCAATAGTTGTAAAAGACGGAAAAGCTATTATTGGGAGAGATCCAGATCTTGTTGCTTCTTTTTTAGATTGATTCTAAAATACCTCATTAACATTTTTTTGTGATTTCTTTCTTTAAACCAAAAACTACATTTGCCGTCTAAAGAGAAAAGAAAAACCAGAAAATGAAAAAAATCAAATTTGCTGTATTGCTAGTATTCTTGTTTACAAGCATGTACAATTACTCACAACAAGGTCCTGGCGGCAACAAAGTAAAAGTCAGCGGAAAAGTATTAGAAAAAGTAAGTAAACAACCTTTAGAGTATGCTACTATTTCTATTACTGCTCCAAATGATACAAAAGTTATTGCAGGAGGTATTACAAATCCGAAAGGAGAATTTGAAGTTGCTGTAGCACCTGGAACTTACGATATAAAAGTTGAATTTATCTCTTTTAAATCAACTGAAATTAAACAAAGAAGCATTCAAGGCGACACTAATTTAGGTGTTGTCAATTTATCTGAAGATGCTGCACAGCTTAATGAAGTTGTGGTTCGAGCTGAAAAATCTACTGTTGAAATAAAATTAGACAAAAAAGTTTACAACGTTGGTCAAGATATGATTGTAAAAGGCGGAAGTGTGAGCGACGTTTTAGACAATGTTCCTTCTGTTTCAGTTGATACTGAAGGAAATGTAAGTTTAAGAGGAAGCGATAACATCCGTATTTTAATTGATGGAAGACCTTCTCAAGCTATTAATATGGCTGAAGCTTTAAGACAACTTCCTGCTGATGCTATCGATAAAGTAGAAGTTATTACCAATCCATCTGCGCGTTATGATGCTGAAGGAGGTTCTGGAATTATCAATATTGTTCTTAAAAAAGGTAAAAATCAAGGTTTTAACGGAACTTTAATTGCTTCTACAGGTTTACCAGAAACTTATGGTTTAAGTGCCAATGTGAATTATAAAACAGAAAAATTAAACTACTTCACAACTGCTGGATACAATTATAGAACAAATGAAGGAGCTGGTAAAACAAACTCTGAGTATTTAAATGCAGATGGAACTACAAAAAACTTCTTAGATGAAACACGTGATACAAAACGTGTTAGAAATGGATTTAATGGAAGAGCTGGAGTTGAATGGACACTTACTCCAACAACTTTCTGGACAAATGCAATTAATTACCAAAATAACACTGGTGATGATCGTGATTTGATTAATTATTACAATTACGATGCAAATCGAGCTTTTACAGGAACGTCTTACCGTTTAAATAACGCTGATACAGGAAGTGAAAATGTTGAATTTACTTCAAACTTAATTAAAAATTTCAACGACAAAGGACATAAACTTACAGCTGATCTTTCTATTTCAAGAAATACAGATGATAGCAATAGTACTATTACAGCTTCTCCAAATTTTAATACAACCTTAAACGATCAAGTACAAAAGCAAGTTTTAGCTCAAGTTGATTATGTGTTGCCTCTTGGAAAAGGCGGACAGTTTGAAGCAGGTTACAAAGGAAGTTTTGGAGATTTGAATAACATCTATAATGTTAGCACTCTTGATTCGAATGGTCAGAATGTGACCGATCCTAATTTATCTAATACTTTAGAATACAAAGAAAACATCAATGCGCTTTATACGCAATATGGTTTTAAAGTAAATAAATTTTCTTATTTGTTTGGTTTGAGATGGGAAGACACCAACATCCAAGTTAACTTATTAGATAATAGCGATTTCAACACTAAAAAATACAACAATTTATTCCCAAGTGCTTTTGTTAGTTACGAAATTTCAGATCAAAGTAATTTCTCTGCAAGTTATAGCAAGCGTTTATCGAGACCTAGAGGACGTTTCATGAATCCTGCGGTAAACTATGCTAGTAACATCAATATCTTTCAAGGGAATCCTGATTTAGATCCTTCTTTAACAGATAAATATGATATTGGTTATATCAAAAGATGGAGTAAAGTAACTTTTAATACATCAGCTTATTTTGAGAACACAAAAGACGTTTTCAGCTTTGTAAGATCTCCTACCGGTGATGTTGTAACTCCTGACGGTGAAGTGGTAACTCCTGCACCAGGTGAAGTAGTTGATGGTACGCCAGTAATTAAAAGTTCTCCTATCAACTTAGGAAGAGAACAAAAATTTGGTTTTGAATTTACATTCAACTATACACCGTACAAATGGTGGAAATTGAACAGTAACTTTAACTTCTTTAACGTAAAAACTACTGGAGAAAACAGTTATACAGACACGCAAGGAAATGTGGTTATTCAGAATTTAGATAATCAAGCTAACTCTTGGTTTGCAAGAATAAACTCTAAAGTAACCTTGCCTTACAAAATTGACTGGCAATTGACTGGAATGTACAATGGTGAGCAAAAAACAGCTCAAGGTAAAAACTTAGGTCAATTTGGAATGAACACTGCTTTCAGCAAAGATGTAATGAAAGACAAAGCAACAATTGCTTTTAACATTAGCGACGTTTTCAATTCTAGAAAAATGAGATCTTATACCTATCTAGAAAATGTAAATTCGTATAGTGAATTTCAATTCCGTAAACGTCAGTTCAATTTATCATTCACTTACCGTTTCAATAAACCAAAAGGTGAAAGAGATAAAAACATGCCTAAAAACAATGACGGCGGCGGAGAAGGTGGAGAATTTCCAGGATAATTTTAGTTAAACTTCAATATTAAAATTCCAAATTCCAATTTTTAAGATTGGGATTTGGAATTTTTTTTGTTTTAAATCTGAAAAAATAAAAAGGCAAAGCTTGCTCGGCTTTGCCTTTGATCAAAAAAAACAAAAAAGAATTAAAAACCAGTTTACTATTTTTAAGCAGTAACTTCTTGTTCTGCTGTATTTTTCAATTTAGGAACAGGAATTGCTTTACTTGCAACTTTTGGTTTTGCGGCGGGCTTCTTTTTACCCCATTTCTGTTTACCCCACCAAATTATAAATCCAGTAATAGGAAGAGTTGCAGAAATTAAGCTGGCAAAAAATGCAATAATTTTTCCTGTTAGACCAAGAACACTTCCAACGTGAATGTCATAATTCATACGTCTGATTTTGTCTGGAATATTTGCTTCAATATACTTTCCTGAGAAAGGAGTTTTAATCGAAATCTCTTTTAAAGACTGCTGATCGTAACTATAACGATCCATATTATAATAGGTGTTTTTCTGCTTGTAGACAAAAGCACCAATTGGATCAGAAGGTTTTCCGGGAATGTTAACTAAAATTCCAGAAGCTTGCGGATTTTCTTTTCTTAATTTTAATAATACCTTGTCGGCAGTTGTAATATTAAATGCTACAATATTAGTAGTATCTGATTTTGGAGATTCACGATTTTCTGTCAATGGTTTCCCGCCAGAAGTTACCCAATATAATGATTTACTCCACCATCCAAAACTCCATACTAAACCAGTTACGGCAATAAAAAACAGAAATATACAGCTGTAAAAACCGAACACATTATGCATATCATAATTGACACGTTTAAAGCTGGCGTCCCATTTAATTTTAAAACTTTTATCAATAATTGATTTTATCCATTTTGTTGGCCACCATAAAACGATACCCGAAATTAACAAAACCACAAAAATTAGAACAGCAACACCTACAATTGGTCTTCCAATATCATACGGAAGCCACAAAGCACGGTGTCCGTTTAATATCCATCTGAAAAAATCTGGCGAATCTCCTCTAGAAAAAGTTTTTACATTTAATATTTCTCCTGTATACGGATTCATATAAACACTAATAAAAGTTCCAGATCTTCTGCCGCCTTTACGTTTTTCATCTTTTCCTTTTCCTTTTCCTTTACCTTTTTCTCCAGGTTTACCTTGAGTTTTTAAATCAGATTTAGCTTTTTCGCCTTCATTTTTAGCGAAATCTTTTTTTCTTTCTCCTCTTTTATGCTCTCCTTTTTCTCCTCGACCGCCTCTTTCACCCTCTTCTTTTTTCTCTACAAAATAGCCTACAATAGCCGCTTCATCTTTTTCTCCAAAAGTGACACTTGTAGCTTTTTTATCTTTCATTTTTTTATCTGCAATTGAAACCAATTGAGAAGGCAACAAAAATGCTTTTTCCTGAGGTTTTACAAAACGCCAGTCCTCGATAAAATCTTTAATTTCGTTTTCGAAAACATAAATGCAGCCCGTAAGGCTGACAATAACTACGATGACTCCAGACGCTAAACCAAGCCACAAATGCAGCCAGGCCATAACACGCTTGAAAAGCGATTTTTTACTTTTTTTCTTATTATTATTGGGTTTTGGTTTTGACGAAGAAAACATAATTGGATAGATAAATAGGATAAATAAAAAAACCGCAAGTCCTCATTAAAATAAGGACTTACGGCAAAAAAAATATTAGTATTTTAATTTCTGAATTGCAGTAATTTGACCGCCTTCAACTTTCATGCCTTGTGTAGCAACAGCAGTTGTACCGTTGATAGAGTAAATCCAGTTTCCGTCAGGTGTATTTACACCAAGAATAGCTGAATTACCATCTTCTGTTGTAATATTATAACGAGTAGTAGCATTTGACAATACAGAAGGCATACCAGTAACCCATTTAAAAGTTTGGTTGTATACATCAGCAACGGCTAACTTAACAGTTCCAGAATTGGTTCCAGCAGTTCCGTACATTAACAATAAGAACTTACCATTTGAGATATAACTTGTTGAAGAAATTTTGTATCCACCTGATTTTTCTTGAACATTAAAGAAGTAAGATTTGTCAAATTCTGTTGTACCTTTATTAATTCTAACAACAGCCGAAGGTTTTGTAGAGCTAACTGCACCATTTGATGTTCCAATTGCTCCAGAAAATCCATAAGCATCTCCTTTTTCATCTTGAAACAATCCATTAGTAAAATAAGCCCCTAAGTAACTTGTACGGTTATCTTTAATTACTTTTTCTAATTTTAAATCTGGATAACTATAAACAGCTACCCAAGTACTATCAGCATGTCTTGTTCCAAAAGTATCTGGAGCAATACCATTAATTTTCATATAAGGCATAAATACTTTATCTCCTACTTGAGTTGCCCAAGTAAAATGCGCTCTTTCTGCTAAATCTGGATTTTTATTTCCAATTAAAAGTCTAGTATCTTGTGATACTGTTCCTGTAAGTACTGATTGTTCTGCATCAACTTTATACATATAAGAAATTGAAGCACCACTTCTAGGTACTTTTACCATTAAAATATCTTTGTTAACTGGTGCAAAAACTTGAACTGTCTCAGCTTGGAAATTTGAAGTCTTAGTTAAAACTCCATTCGTAGTCAAACCATATGTAGTAACAGCTCCTGGATTTCCTTGACCGTAAAGGAAACTAAAAAATTTATTTTGCGTTGATAAATAATAACGATAAGTACCGTCTTGTTCTAATCCGTTTCCTGCTGTTGTAATTGATCCTTTTGAAACGTCGTCGGCAGTTAATAAATAATCCGCTACTCCTGTTGCTCCTGTAGAAACGGTAACTATATATTTTGATTTTCCTGTTTCTCCACTAGCTCCTTCATTTTGCTCATCGTTACTCTCACATGAAGCAAAAGTGAAAGCAAATGCTGCTAACAGTAAAGGTAATTTGGTAATTGTTTTCATAAGTATTAAAATTTATATTAAAATTATTTATTCGATTTGTTAAAGAAGTATCTAAATTTTAGATAAAAAGCACGACTAGGTTTTTGAAGTGAAAAATTATCTACAAGTTCATTATCCAATAAGTTTTGACATTCTAAGGCCACGTTGTATTTTCCGTTAGCCATAGTGTAAACCAAGTTTAAATCATGCTTAAGCTGTGTAGGAATATCGTGCTTACCACTTGTACCCCCTCTACTTGGCCAGTACAAATAATAGGCGTGTACATAAAGAAGATTATAGCCAGCAGATAAATTATTTCCTTTTTTAAATACATCGTTAAAAAAAACTGTTGCATCTAGATTACTAAACAAATAAGGAATATTGGGCACCCTGTCTTTATAGTAATAGGAAACATAATTTTGCTCTGGTTCATATTTGGTCATATTGCGTATATCTTGGTAAGTCATATTAATACCAGATGTAAATCGCTTTTTGTAAGAGTATCGAATCTCTCCATCAATACCTTTTGTTCTAACACTTCCTTGATTAACGGTTACAGTTTTGTTCTGATTATTATTAAATTCAGTACGAATAAAATCAGTAGCATCACGATAGATACCATTTACATCAAATGTTAACGCATTAACGTCACTAAAACTAGTTTGATAACTAAAACCTAAATTAATATTGTTACTTGATTCTGGTTTTAAATTATTATTCCCTTGTAAATTATCATTGGGATCACCAAAAATTTCATTGGATGTAGGTAATCTATAGGTTTTTTCATAAGAAGCCTTTAGCTGTACATTTTGCTTTAAATAATAGCTGGTTGCTCCTCCATAACCTAAAGAAGATGACTTATCATTTAATTCCATATAGGCAACATCTCCCCAGTTTCCAGAAGGATTATAACTTCTTGTAAGAGTAGTCTTTAAAGTATAGTTTTTTACAAATAATGAGGTGCTCCATTTTTGATTGTAGTCAAATTTGTAGCCAGCTGCCAAAATATTCTTTTGTAGCTTTTCAGGCTGCTGATACGTTATCGACTCAGGATAAAGTTCATCACTTCCTTTGCGGTCAAATGTGTTAAATGTATTGTTTATTAAGAACGAATGATGCTCCCCAATAGCATAGTTCGCATTGAAAGTGGCTATTCCATTATTGTTTTTAAATTTATACAGGGATCTACCAGCTTCTCCACCTGGACCTGCGTTTTGTGTATACTGCCCAAACCAATTGTATCGTCTATTTACGGTATCTACAGTTTGTTCATATCCAAAATTAAAATTTCCAGTTACATCTACATTCAACCCTTTTGTAAACAAATCTTTTACTTGATATTTTAAAGTAGGCATCAAAGTATTTCCGCGTCTATACCTTTCTCCAAATACTGCAACCATTCTGGCTCCGGTTTGAATATCAGCCTTATTTTGTCCCGCTGTAAAACCAAACATTAATTTATCGGCATATTTTTTACCCGTAATTCCAATATTAAAGATTACAGTTTCATTATGGTAATTATCATGAAATCTTCTTACTCGTGTTTCTGGATAATATTTACCGGTTTCCAAATCATTAGTTTCAACATTTACCCAATAATTATTATCAGAATAATTTTGAAATGCATTAATCTCTGTTGTAAAACCACTTTTTGAAGTATAACCTGCATTTATAGCAGTTTTAAAAGTGTTGAATGATCCAAAGGAATAAGAAGCATCCACATACGTTCGGGGTTTGCTATTTGTTACGATATTAACAGCTCCTCCTAAAGCATCTCCTCCCAGCCAAATAGGCACAACACCTTTGTAAACCTCTACACGATCAGCTAGGTTAATTGGAATATTATTAATTTGAAAAGACGAGCCGAAATTATCCATTGGTACTCCATCAATAAAAATTTTAATTTGGTTGCCAGAAAATCCATTAATTGATAATTCTGATCGAGAACCAACACCTCCAGCTTCTCGAAAACGTACGCCAGATACCCTATCTAAGGCATGTGCCAAATCTAAAGTGGAGTTGTGGAGTTTTTTCGCATCAACAGCAGTTACGTTATAAGCTTGTTTATTGACCTTATCAACTGTCGAACGTCCTATTACGGATACATTTTCTAATTCTTGTGACTCGGTTTCCATTTTTACTGGAATATTCAAGTTGCCTGAAACTTCAATTTGTTTTTTATAAACTGCAAAACCAATTGCAGAAATTTTTAAAGTGTGTTTTCCTGCTGGAACATTTTTAAAATTGAAGTTTCCATTTTCATCTGAAATGACACTTAAACCTGTTTTTTCGATAATAATTGTTGCGAAAGGAATTGATTGCCCAGAATTTTCAGCAACCTTCCCAGAGACTGTAAAACCTTGATTTTGCTGAGAAAATGAGAAGAACGTAATAAGTAAAAAGAAACTAGAAAATATTTTTTTTTGAGTTGACATATCTTTAATTAGACTAATTATAAATAACTTTGCTACAAAAGTACCATCAACGTCTTGAAAAAAGATAGGGAAAAACGGATTATTATTTTGTAAAAACGGATTAAATTTTGAAAATCGAAGCCACACTTTTAACACCAGAAACCCCAATAATAAAAATTAAAATTGGAGATAAATACTATCCCAAAAGCATATTAACGGAAGAAAATATAAATATTGAAAATAGTGATAAAGAAAAAATCATCAGTAGGCATTTAATAACCGAAGGCATGGTTTTACTGGATACTCAGATGCATTTTTCGACTTCAAAAACCGTTATTTTTGAAATTGATGAAGAATCTGTTGTCATGAATTTTATCTACAGCAGTAATGTAGAAACTAAGATTGAACATTTGGAAGGAGAAAAATATTCAAAAGAAAACACGCACAATATTTTTTACACAGAAAATTTTAAAGCCTCTTTTAATATTCCGCCTTTTACACAAACTAATTATTTATCTATAATTCTTTCTAAAGAGTTTTATTATAATGTAATTAATGAAGACTGGCAATTGCACGAAAAATTTTCAAAAAATATTCTAAACAAAAAAAACAGTTATCTAACTTCAAAATATCTTCCCTTTACACCTGCAATACAATGGGTTACACACGAAATAAAAAGTTGCACAAGGCAAGGCGCTTTAAAGCGCATTTATATAGAAAGCAAGATTAAAGAGCTTTTAATTTATCAGCTTGAAGCCCTAAATACGAAACCTTCAGTACAAGAAAATATTGACGAAGAAGATTACACTAAATTATTAGAAGCCAAAAAAATACTAGACAACGATTATCGAAACACACCTACTCTACCCGAACTTTCGAGACTTATTTCGTTAAACGAATTCAAATTAAAAAAAGGATTTAAAGCCTGTTTTGGCACAACTGTCAAAAGCTATATCATAAAGCTCAGAATGGAACAAGCCAAAGAATTATTCCAAAATAAAAAGGCAACAGTAAGCGAAGTAGCTTATAAATGCGGTTACAAAGATGTTTCTCATTTTTCGGCTGCTTTTAAAAATTTTTATGGCTTTTCTCCTCAAAAATTTAAGCTCAATACCGATTTTATAAAAATTTGGTTAATTGGATTTTCACTTTTATTCTAAAAAAAAGGGCTTTAAAATTTCGTCCGTCGACTTAATCTTAAAACCCTTAAAAATTCGACATTAATGTATATTGCAAACTTATACAATTACCCACGATCAAATGAATATGTCAAAATTAATTCTAAAAAATGTTTCTCCAAAAACAGTATAAAAACTTAAAATGACATCTAAAAAGGCAAAGAATATCATCGTTCTTAAATTTTTACATGGCAAAATTAGGAGCCGAAACAGAAATTACCTTACGGTTTTCCTCATCTTTATGTTAAAAAATAGTAATTATAAAGCTAATCAACTGTTTTGCAATGCGCTATCATTTCAACTTTAACATAATTTTAAAAAAAGATAAATCGGCTAATTCTGATAAATCGCCAAAACATCAAAAAAAATATACTTTTCTTGTCCTAGATTAAGTTTGATTTCAAGGTTCCTTATCTATTTTTGTTTAAATAATTTTAGATTAGAAATATTCTATCTTTTTCACTTAAATTAGATCTCATGAAAACTCTTGAATTCTTACTACTCGGAAAAAACGAAGCCATTTTAGCCATTTTACTGCGTCTTGTCAATGCGGATGAAAACTGGAATGCAGTGGCTTTTAACAATGAAAAAGAAGCCCAGAATTACTTTGAAAATAATAAAATAGACATTGTTCTTTTGAGTTCTGGAATCGAAGATCATGTTGAAAAAGAATTTACTTCTTTTTGCCTGAAAAATCATCCTGATGTAGAAGTAATTGAACATTTTGGCGGTGGAAGCGGTTTATTGAAATCGGAGATTCTGCATCGATTACATTTGAAAGGAAAGCTTTAATTTTGCTTTTTAAAGCTTAACAAAATGGAAAAAACATATTCAGTTGTTTTTTATTCGAAAAAAATCGTAGGTCCTGTTAAAGAATTGAAAGACCTCTTGAAAAGTAAAGTTCATAAAAATTGGTACAGCAGCTGCAACTCTGAAGCTCACATTACAATTTGCGAATTTACTATCGATGAATCTCAACTTTACTCGATCAAACAAAAGCTTTTTAAAATTTCTGATACATTTACACCTTTCCAAATTTCTTTAAATCATTTTGATTCTTTTCCGAGTGCTGGAGCTTTTTATATTGGAGTAAACGAAGATTCTAAAAATAATCTTGTTCCAATTATGAAAAAGATTCATGAAACTTTAAAGTCTTTGAAACTAAAAAAAAGTGATAATCCGCATATGTCAATTGGAAGGCGATTGACTCCCGAAAATCTCAAAATAGCTTCTGATCTTTTTACTACAATCTATCTTCAATTTGACTGCAATGAAATTGTTTTAAGAGAATTTGATCCTGTAGTAAAACAGTTTTTTGTAATTGATGCGATTCCTTTTGGTAACAATCCTGAACCTGAATTTGTACAAGGAAGCTTGTTTTAGCAGCAAAGAACGCAAGGTTTTTTCGCAAGGTTCGCAAAGATTTAAGTAATTTCTGAGAGCAAAAATACCTTCTACTCTTTGCGAACCTTGCGTAAATCTTTGCGCACTTTGCGGTTAAACTCACTAAGCATATTTTTTCGTATATTTGAATTTCGCAATTCACCACATATGAAATCCTTAGATTCATTTTACCAAGACATTACCGAAGGTTCATCGATTGAACCCAATTCTTTACTTCCAAACGACATTCAGAAAGAGATTGGTCATTTTAATGTTTTTGATATAAAAGAGCTTTTAGAACGCATGAAAGGAAAACCCGGAATGCCTTATGACAGAAGAGCTTATTACAAAATTAGTTTAATTCGAGGTCACAATAAGGCGGAATATGCAGATAAGATAATCGAAATCGAAAAACAAGGATTGTTATTTGCAACACCAAAAATCCCATACAATTATTTACCGCAAGACACCAATCAAGGTGGACAATTTTGTGTTTTTACAAGCGAATTTTTATCCAAAAATAAAAGCGGAATTGATTTGGATGATCTTCCGATTTTTGCTTCAGACGGTTATCCTATTTTTCAATTATCTGATGAAGAAGTAGAAGAAGTTACATTGATTTTCAAAAAGATACAAAAAGAAATTAATTCTGATTATATTTATAAGTATGATTTAATTCGAAATTATGTTGCAGAATTAATTCACTTTGGGCAAAAATTACAGCCAATAACAGCATTATATTCTAAACACAATTCGGCAGCGCGAGTTTCTTCTTTATTTGCAGAATTATTAGAAAGACAATTTCCAATAGAATCTCCAAATCAACGATTAGAATTGCGAACTGCCAAAGATTTTGCAGAAAGATTATCGGTTCATGTGAATCATTTAAATAAGGTTTTAAAAGAAAATACTGGAAAAACCACAACAGAATTAATCAGTTCCAGATTAACCAACGAAGCAAAAATCCTTTTAAAACAAACGGATTGGAATATTTCTGAAATCGCCTATTCACTTGGTTTTGAAGAATTAGCACATTTTTCTAATTTCTTTAAAAAGCAAACTTCTTTTACGCCAATTGCTTTTAGAGCTTAAATTTTGTTTCAGGTTTCAAGTTGATATTCTTTGTGTGTTTTAACCGCAAAGAGCGCAAGGTTTTTTCTAAGCTTTATGTTATATAAACATAATGTTCGCAAAGCTTTACATAAAAAACTTTGCGAACCTTGCGTAATCCCTAGCGTTCTTTGCGGTTAAACCTGAAGCTTAGAATTTGGAACTTCTAAAAATTGGAATTTATCACTCTTGATTTGAATTTCGCAAACATCGGTTTGATATTTACAACTTCCCATTTCTACTTCCATCCTACCTTTGTCTTATCAATTTAAAAGATCGAAAAGATGAATTTATCAAACAATAAAATTTTAATAACTGGAGGTGCAAGCGGTATCGGACTTGGACTTACCGAACGATTTATTCAGGAAAACAATACCGTAATTATTTGCGGAAGAAGAGAAAGTGTTTTGAATGAAGTGAAAGCGAAATTTCCTTCTGTTATTACAAAAGTATGCGACTTATCAATCGAAAAAGAGCGTATAGCACTTTACGAATGGATTGAAGAAAATCATCCTGATTTAAATGTTTTGATTAACAACGCAGGAATTCAAAACTGGATTTCAGTAACAGACGACAATTTCTACGAAAGTATGAAAGCTGAATTAAGCACCAATATTGAAGCTCCGTTACATTTAACTTCCTTATTTATTCAATTAAAATCGCTTAAAACGGTAATGAATGTAACTTCTGGATTGGCATTTTCACCTTTCGCAAAAGTTCCTGTTTATTCGGCTACGAAAGCATTTTTCCGCTCGTTTACTCTTTCGCTTCGTCATTTATTAAAAGCAAAAAATATTGAAGTTGTGGAAATTATTCCGCCAGCATTAAACACCGATTTAGGCGGAATCGGTTTGCACGACGCACATCCAAGCGTAAGCAGTTTTATCGAATCAATTTTTGAACAATTAAAAGAAGGAAGACAAGAATTAACTTTTGGCACAAGCGAAACCAGATTAAACGCAAGTGCAGAAGAATTGAGAAATCATTTTAACATAATGCATTCTAATTAAGTAAAATGTGAGATGTGAAATGCAAAAAGACATTTATCTTTTTAAAAACCCGAAAACATGACAAATATTTCACATCCACATTTTTACAATTAACAATTCATAATTAACAATTCATAATTAACAATTCATAATTAACAATTCATAATTAAAAATATGGCAGTAAATACAAAAATAGCTCTAGTTACAGGCGGTAGCAGAGGTTTAGGAAAAAACATGGCAATTGCAATTGCAAAAAAAGGAATCGACGTAATTATAACTTACAACAGCAAAAAAGAAGAAGCAGATTTGGTTGTAAAAGAAATTGAAAATCTAGGTCAAAAAGCTGCAGCGCTTCAATTAAACGTTGCTGAATCAGGAACATTTGATGCTTTTTATAAAGAAGTAGAATCAATTCTAAAAAACACTTTTAAAACCGATAAATTCGACTTTTTAATAAACAATGCCGGAATCGGGATTCACAATTCTTTCATCGGAACAACGGAAGCTGAATTTGATCAATTGACTAATATCCAATTTAAAGGACCGTTTTTTTTGACTCAAAAAGCATTAAATGTAATGAATGACGGCGGCGGAATCGTAAATATTTCTACTGGTTTAGCACGATTTTCATTCCCAGGTTACGCGGCTTATGCGTCTATGAAAGGCGCAATTGAAACTTTAACAAAATATCAGGCGAAAGAATTAGGAGCAAGAAAAATTAGAGCCAATGTTGTGGCGCCGGGCGCGATTGAAACTGATTTTGGCGGCGGAGTAGTTCGTGATAATGAACAAATGAATCAGCAAATTGCTTCTGTTACAGCTTTAGGAAGAGTTGGTCTTCCTGATGATATTGGCGGCGTAGTAGCATTTTTATGTACCGAAGATGCACGCTGGATAAATGCTCAAAGAATTGAAGCTTCTGGCGGAATGATGCTTTAATGGTTAATAGTTGGTGGTTGTTGGCAATTATCTCACTCATAACTCATAACTCAAAAAAAACAAAACCCGATAAGCTTTAAAACTTATCGGGTTTGTCGTTTCAAATAATATTTGAATTAGTAAGTCGTTTTACCTTATTTGGGTTCTTTTATAAAATTCGCCATCCTGATTAAAAATTATATTATAAAATTTAGAGTCTTTAATCACTCCGGATTCATAGGTTTGTTTGTTCTCACTGTCTTTCACAGAAAATGATTGTTTAAAAGACTTTACAGAATAATTTGCTTTCATGTAAGCTTGCGCTTTTTTAGGTAAATTACTCATTTCAATCTGAACTTTGTAAGCTTTAAAATCTCCATTTTTATCATAAAGAGCGTAAGCAATTGTTTTTGGAGTTTTGTTAAATTTTGCTTCAAAAGTTACATCATCATTTTTAGCGCTATATTCAATATCCCAAATTGCTTTTTTGTTTGGATACTGATTTTCGAAAGCTTTTACAACATTTTCAGGAGGCACTAATGTAGCTCCTTGTCCTACTATAATACTACTGTAAAGAAAAATGGAAAAGAGAATAATTTTTTTCATGTTTAGATTTTTAGTTAAACGCAAAACTAAACAAAATTATAAATTTTTTCCTACATTTTATTTCAATTTTTTTCGATAGTCACATCAAAATCTCCGTCTTTATCAAAAACAACATCATAGAATTTAGCCTTTTTCATTACTCCAATTTCATACGTTGTTTTATTTTTATTATCAACAACCATTGCTGCTTCGCGAATTTCTTTAGGCGTGTAATTTTTTTTCAAATAAACTTGTGTTTTAGGAGGCAACTGACTAAACGGAATCTGTAATTCATAGGCTTTCATGTTTCCTAAATTATCATAAATCGCAACTGCCTTTGTCGCATTTGTAACATTATATCTTGCCTCAAAACGAATTTCATCTGCATCATCTCCTACATATTCTTCAGACCAAACGGGAACTTTACCCGGATACTCTTTTTCAAAAGCCATTCTAACAACTTCTGGAGGAGTAACTACTTTTTTCATATTTGTTCCATCTTGTGCAAGTAAAAAACTACTACATAAAAAAGTAAAAGCTAAAAACGTGTTTTTCATGGTCTTATTTTTTAAATTAAACTTAAAACAGCGTATTAAATTTACTACTTTTTGATGAAGAACAAATGAAGCTATCAATATTTTTTAAGAACTTTTTTAAATCAATTTAGAGTTTACAATTCGAGTTTTTTCAATCGATCTGTAAGTTCTCTTTTATAAGTAATTCCGATTGGAATTCTTTCATTTTTAATAATTACAAAATCCTTTTCTGTCGTATCAATTTTGTCTAGCGCAACGATATACGATTTATGAATTCGCATAAAATTCTTTTCTGGCAGGCATTTTTCAAATTCTGTTGTCGTTATCGAAGCCAAATACGTTCTTTTAATCGTATGCAGTTTTACGTAATTTCCGTAACTCTGCGCAAACAACAATTGGTCTAATTCGATTTCCATCAAATAACCGTCGACTTTTACGCTCACAGAATTTACAGTTTCTTCTGCTTTTTGTTTGACACTTTCTGTTGCAAAAAAACGATCGATTGCTTTTAAAAATCTTGGAAAATAAATAGGTTTCAGCAGATAATCAATTACGCCATAATCGTAACTTTCTAAAGCAAATTCAGAATAAGCCGTTGTTAAAATAGTTTTTGGATGCGTCGGAAGAATTTTAAGCAATTCCATTCCAGAAATTTCAGGCATATTGATATCCAAAAACATCAAATCTACTGTGTTTTCTCGGAGATAATTCATTGCTTCAATTCCATTATAACCTTGAAAAACCAATTCTAATTGCGGATTTTGTTTGATGTAATTTGCTAAAACATAATGCGCCGCGGGTTCATCATCTACAATTATGCATTTCTTTGTTTCTTTCATCCTACAAACTTTTTAAGTTGTATTTCTAAATCAACAATATAAGTCTGTTTATCGTCTTGAATGTCTAATTTATAGTCTTTTCCATAAATTAAATTCAAACGCTCAATCGTATTTTTTAAACCGATTTTAGTCGAAATTACATCGTTTTTCTTCGGAATTGAATTGGTAACATGAAGGCTTAATAGTCCGTTTTCAACTTTAATACTAATTTTCACAAAACAATTTTCAATCGCGCAAGTTCCGTGTTTAAAGGCATTTTCGATAAAAGCGATTAAAAGCATCGGCGAAATTTTATACGTGTAATCTTTATCTACCGTACTTTCAAAAGTAATATCGCAACGATAACCAACACGCTCTTTTTCAAGCTGAACATAACTGTTTATAAACTCCAGTTCGTCTTCTAAAGATACACATTGTTTACCGTTACTTTCTAATTGATAACGCATTAACTGCGAAACTTTCATAATTAAATCGGGCGTTCTGTCTGGAAATTCAAGACTTATTCCGTAAAGTGTATTAAAAGTATTGAACAAAAAATGCGGATTCAATTGTCCTTTCAATGAATTTAATTGCATTTGATTGAACAATAAAGCCGCATCGGTTTGTTTTCTATGAATTCGATAAAACTTAAATACAATAATCGGACTCAGAATGCAGACCAAAGTTCCTAAAACACTTGCCAATTGATACGCGTAACTTCTTTGATGTGAGTTTTGATACAAGTGACATTTGACAAACATATCCAGCATTGTAATTTCATATAAAACAACAGAAAATACAAAAACTCCAAAGAGCGTTAAAATTATATAAGTGAAAGGTTTGTTGGCTTTGAATAATATGGGAAGCAGAAAAAAGCGATTAAACTGCGCATGCATGTATAAAATACAATAGAAAAATACACCCATTAAAATCGAAATGAAGGAACTAAATAACATCCAATCATTTTTTAAGGTATAAATTGTAAAGGAGAAAAGGACAACTGCAACTTCCTGCCACCATTTGTTATCCAATATGTTATCAATCTTTTTGTTCATTCTTAATTTTGAAATAGGTTACAAAGTACGAACAAATATTTAATTATTTTTTTCAAAAAATGACCAATTCAATTCGTCATTTACTAGTGCAGTACATCACTTAACCTGACTTTTATCAGTGTAAGAGAAATAAATTTGTTTCATCAAAAACATTTTATATCACACCTTGAGTTTATGTATTTCAAAAAAATTACCATTTTATTTTTATTGATTTTTGCCTCAATCGGTTACGCTCAAACCCTGTCTTTAAAAGAAGCCATAAAAACAGGACTTGAAAACTACGGTTCTATCCGAGCAAAAAACAATTACACCAATGCATCAAAAGAGACTCTAAAACAATCTCGCCGTGATTATCTACCGAACCTAAATTTATCGGCACAGCAAGATTACGGAACAGTAAACGGTCAAAACGGACCGCTTTATGGTTTTGGAGGTTTAGGAGTTGCTTCATCAGGTTTACCTCTTCCTGAACAAAACTGGAATTCGGCGTTTGGTGCGCTTTATCTAGTCAACATGAACTGGGATTTTTTCACCTTCGGAAAAACACAGGAAAAAATCAATTTATCTAAAATTGATGTTCAGGCTAAAGAAAAAGATTTACAGCAGGAAAAATTCCAACAGGAAATTAAAATTTCGGCTGCTTATTTAAATCTTTTAGCAAGTCAGCGATTATTGATTTCTCAGCAGAAAAATCTCGATCGCGCAGAAGTTTTTAAGAAAACCGCCGCTGCAAGAGTTAAAAACGGATTATTAGCAGGAGTCGATTCTACATTGGCTACAGCCGAAGTTTCAAAAGCAAAAATTGCTTTAAACTTAGCAAAGAATTTCGTTAAAGAACAAAACAACAAATTAGTCGATTTAATGGGCGTTGCGCCGCAGGATTTTGTTGCAGATACGCTTTTTGTAACGCAGATTCCGAAAGAGTTTATTCAGGGAAATGCGGCAAACGACAGTCTTCATCCGTTATTACAATTGTATAAGACGAAAATCGATTACAGCAATCAGCAGGTTAAATTATTCAAACGTTTTTACTATCCAACGATGAGTGCTTTTGGTGTTTTACAAACCAGAGCTTCAGGATTTGACAATACTTATGCCTCAGACCAAACTGCTTTTAGCAGAAATTATTGGGATGGCGTAAATCCAGATCGTACCAACTATTTAATTGGAGTTGGAATTACGTGGAATTTAACCATGCCTTTTAGATCAAGCAAACAAGTAAGCGCTCAGAAATTTGTTTCTCAGGCTTTGCAGGAAGAATACAATCAGGCAGATAGAGAATTGAAATCGCAGTTGAATTTTGCCGAAGATAAGATCAAAATTACCTTAGAAAATTATGCCGAAGCGCCGATTCAGGTAGACGCGGCAAAAAGAGCTTACATTCAGAAATCGACTTTATACAAAAACGGTTTAACCGATTTAACCGATTTGACACAAACGATGTATGTTTTAAATCGCGCTGAAATTGATCGAGATATTGTCAATAATAATGTGTGGCAGTCGTACTTATTGAAAGTCGCTGCAACAGGTAATTTTGACTTATTTATAAATGAATTTTAATTATAAATCCTAATGAATTTAATACGTTTTGCACTCCGCAAACCCATCTCCATATTAGTATTGGTTGCAGGTCTATTTTTCTTCGGAATTGGTGCCATCAAAGACATTAAGGTAGACATTCTGCCAAAAATGAATTTGCCGGTTATCTATATTGCGCACCCTTTTGGAGGTTATACGCCAGACCAAATGGAGGCTTATTTTGCCAAAAACTACGTGAATGTTTTACCTTTTTCGAATGGTATTAAATCCGTAGAAACTAAAAATATTCAGGGGTTAATGATTATGAAATTAACCTATTATGAAGGAACGAACATGGCTCAGGCTGCTGCCGAGTTAAGTGCGCTTTCCAACAGAATTCAGGCGGCTTTTCCTCCGGGAACTCAGCCACCGTTTATCATTCGTTTTGATGCTTCTTCACTTCCAATTGGACAATTGGTTTTGAGCAGTAAAATACGTTCCAACAACGAATTACAGGATTTAGCCAACGTTTATGTTCGTGCTTCGTTTACTGCGATTCCTGGTTTATTATCTCCAGCACCTTTCGGCGGAAGCCCAAGAACTATTGAGGTAAATGTTGATCCAGATTTATTGCGTTCTCATAATATGACGCCAGACCAAATCGTAGATGCGATTCGTTTGAACAACCAAACCGCTCCGTCTGGAAACGTGCGTATGGGCGACAAAAACTATATTACGCCAACTAATAATACGATTAAAGAAGTTAAAGATTTTGAACAGATTCCGTTATTCAAAGGCGGTGTTCAAAACTTAAAATTAGGTGATGTTGCGTCTGTAAAAGACGGTGCCGATATTACGGCAGGTTATGCTTTGGTAAACGGAAAACGTTCTGTTTACATTAGTATCGCAAAAGCGGGAGACGCTTCGACTTGGGATGTGGTTCAGAAATTAAAATCGGAATTGCCTAAAATTCAGAGCACACTTCCAGAAGATGTAAACATTACGTATGAATTTGACCAATCGGTTTATGTAATCAACTCGGTTAAAAGTTTGATTACTGAGGGAATTATCGGTGCGGTTTTAACGGGATTAATGGTATTATTATTCTTAGGCGACCGTCGCGCGGCTTTAATCGTAATTATGACGATTCCTATTTCGATTATTTCTGGAGTTTTATTCCTAAAATTATTTGGACAAACGATCAACTTAATGTCATTATCAGGATTGGCTTTGGCAATTGGTATTTTGGTGGATGAAAGTACGGTAACGATCGAAAATATTCACCAGCATCTCGACATGGGAAAACCAAAAGCACTCGCCATTTGGGATGCCTGTCAGGAAATTGCTTTACCTAAATTATTGATCTTACTTTGTATTCTAGCCGTATTTGCGCCAGCATTTACAATGGTTGGTATTCCGGGAGCATTGTTTCTTCCTTTGGCTTTAGCAATTGGATTCTCAATGGTAATCTCATTCTTGCTTTCGCAGACTTTTGTACCTGTAATGGCAAACTGGATGATGAAAGGACATGAAAAACATGCTCACGGACCAGAAATTACTGATGACGAAGCTGAATTTAACGACTGTGGTTTAACACCAGAATCTGAACAAAATTTAATTGGTCAGAAAAAAGATTTGGTTGAAAAAGAAGATTTCAACGACGACGGAAAAGTAAGCGGTTTCGAAAAATTCAGAAATCGTTTCATGCGAACTTTAGATCGTTTGTTTGTTCATAAAAAAGTTACGACAATTGTTTATTTAACAGGATCTATTGTTCTCGCTGTAGTATTTATTAGTTTAATTGGAAAAGACGTTTTCCCAAGAACCAATTCAAGCCAGTTTCAGCTGAGAATGCGTGCTGTTGATGGAACACGTTTGGAAAGAACCGAAGAACAGGCTAGAATTGTTTTAAAAGAATTGGAAAAAATGGTGGGTAAAGATCATATCGGAATTTCTTCTGTATATGTGGGACAGCACCCTTCTCTATTCTCGATCAACCCGATTTATCTTTTCATGGCAGGTTCTCACGAAGCGGTTTTCCAAGTGAGTTTGAAAGACTATGAGGCAGACATGGATGACTTTAAAGACGAGTTTAGAGCAAGGCTTAAAAAAGTGCTTCCTGATACTAAACTTTCTTTTGAGCCAATCGAATTAACAGATAAAGTTTTAAGCCAAGGTTCTCCTACTCCAATCGAGATTCGAGTTGCTGGAAAAGACAAAAAACGAAACGAATTGTACGCGACTCAAATTGTAGATAAATTAAAAGCGATTTCGTATTTCAGAGACGTGCAAATTGGACAGCCAATTCATTATCCAGCAATGAATATTGATATTGACAGAACCCGTGCTGCCGAATTAGGAGTTGATATGAATGATATTTCGCGTTCGCTTGTGGCTTCGACTTCATCTTCACGTTATACAGAAAAAAATAACTGGGTTGACGAAAAAGCAGGATTATCATATTCTGTTCAGGTTCAAGTGCCATTAAATAAAATGAAAAGCAAAACCGATATTGGAGAAATTCCAGTATTGAAAAATTCGCTTCGTCCTGTTTTAAGTGATGTTGCCAAAATTACACCGGGATTTGTAAGTGGTGAAAATGACAATTTAGGAGCCATGCCATACATTACCGTTACAGCAAACATCTACCAAACCGATTTAGGTACGGCTACAAAAGATGTGGACAAAACAATTAGTTCTTTAGGCGAATTGCCTCGTGGTTTGTTTATTACGCCAATTGGACTAAGTACTGTATTGACCGAAACATTAAGCAGTTTACAAACAGGATTATTGGTTGCCATTTTTGTAATCTTCTTAATGTTGGCTGCTAATTTCCAATCGTTCAAAGTTTCGCTGGTAATTTTAACAACGGTTCCTGCGGTAGTTTTAGGCGCTTTATTAATGCTTACTATTACAGGTTCAACGTTGAATTTACAGTCTTACATGGGAATCATTATGTCGGTTGGGGTTTCTATTGCCAATGCCGTTTTATTGGTTACGAATGCCGAACAGCTTCGAAAAATAAACGGAAATGCCTTAGAATCTGCGCGTGAAGCTGCTGCGCTGCGTCTTCGTCCGATTATCATGACTTCGGTTGCGATGATTGCGGGAATGCTGCCAATGGCAATTGGTCACGGCGAAGGAGGCGATCAGGTTTCTCCGTTAGGAAGAGCGGTTATTGGTGGATTATTATTTTCTACTTTTGCCGTATTATTAATCCTTCCGCAGATATTTGCGTGGGCGCAAGAAAAAACATCGACACAATCTGTTTCTTTAGATCCTGAAGACGAAGAAAGTATCCATTATATCTCATCATTAAAACCAAAAAATGAAAAGTAATATTATAAAATCATCTGCATTATTATTTACAGCACTAGTTGTATTAAGCGGTTGCGAAAAGAAAAAAGAAGAAACTGCGAAAACAGAAATCGAACCTAAAGTAGAAACTTTCGCTTTAGCGAAAGAAAAACTAACAACCGAATTGCGTTTACCAGCCGAATTAACAGGTTTCCAACAAGTTGATTTGTATGCAAAAGTGAGCAGTTTCGTAAAATTATTGAAAGTTGATATTGGTACGAAAGTAAAAAAAGGACAGCTTTTGATTGTTTTAGAAGCACCAGAAATCAGTTCGCAATTGGCAGCCGCCGAATCGAGATTGAAATCGATGGAAGCCATTTACGCAACCAGCAAAAGTACTTACAACCGTTTGTACGAAACAAGCAAGGTTGAAGGAACGATTTCTAAAAACGATTTAGAAATGGCAAGCGGAAAAAAGAATTCTGATTACGCGCAATATCAGGCAGCAATTGCAGCGCATAAAGAAATCTCGATTATGAGAGGTTATCTGGAAATCCGTGCTCCTTTTGACGGTGTTGTAGCGGCTAGAAATGTCAATTTAGGAACATTTGTTGGCCCGGCAGGAAAAGGTTCAGATTTACCTTTATTAACGATTCAGGAGCAAAGTAAATTGCGTTTGGCGGTTTCGGTTCCAGAATTGTACACAGGATATTTACACCCAGGCGACGAAATGAGTTTTAATGTAAAATCGTTACCTGAAACTTTTACCGCTAAAATTACAAGAATGTCTGGCGCTTTAGATTTAAAATTACGTTCTGAAAGAGTTGAAATGGACGTTCACAACACCAAAGGAAATTTATTACCTGGAATGGTTGCCGAAGTTTTGTTACCGCTTAACGCGAAAGACAGCACATTTGTAGTACCAAAATCGGCAGTGGTAAGTTCTGCAGAAGGAATATATGTGGTGAAAGTAGTAAACCACAAAGCCACAAGAGTTGACATAAAAAAAGGAAGAGAAATCGAAGATAAAATCGAAATTTTCGGCGATTTGACTCCAAACGATAAACTGGTAAAAATTGCCAGCGAAGAAACTAAGGAAGGCGATGTCATAAACGAATAACCTGCGTTTAGTCTTCATTTTAGTGATTACCAAAAACTGTACGCATTCTTAGGAATGCAAATTTAAAAATTTGCCTAAAAGGGCAGTTCTTCTTTAATTGGAAGGACTGTCCTTTTTTTGTTAATGTAAATCAGTATAAATACTTGTTGCTACATGTTTATTTATTCTTACACTTGCCTCAATTATAATTTAATAAATTATGGAAATCCATAATTTTTAGACTAATTAAATTTCCACCTTTGACTTCTGAATTGAACTCTGTTTTAAACTTTAATTAAGAAAAAAATGAATATAAAAAGTATTACAATTAAAAATTTTAGAAACTTTAATAATTTTTCGATTGATTTTTCAGAAGGATTTCAAACCATAATAGGCGAAAATAATATAGGCAAGAGTAACTTATATTGGGCTATAAGGCTGGTACTTGACAAAGATTTATCTTATAATTCTAGAAATTTAGACATCAAAGATTTTCATGGATTTAAAAAAGAAATTAACATTGATGATCATATTGCTATTAGTATCGAGTTATTTAGCAAAAGCTTATCATCTTTTCCTACTTTTCATGCTATTAAAACAGGAGATCAAACAGCACGAATTACATATTTATTTGCTCATAAAAGCAAATTTATTGAAGATTATGAAACTCCAGAAATAATTGATCTATCACAGTTTAAATGGCAATTATTTGGTAGTGGAAACTCTTTGCAAATTGATGATATTTTAAATTTACAATCAATTAGATTTTCAGATTTAGAAGGCATAAACTTATATTATATTAATGCTTTTAGAAATATTAATTCTGATTTGCATGGTAGTACAAAATCATTATTGAGTAAGTATTGTCAATCTAGAAGCAATACAGAGAATGAACTTGAAAGTGTAAAAACAATATTAAAAAAGTCATCAGATGATTTAAATGATTTAGATTTTATACCCGATATTGCAGATAATATTCAAAAAAAAGGACAAGATATTGCGGGACAATATTTTTCGTTTCCCATCTCAATAAGTTTTCTTTCAAATTATGATACTGACGCTTGGAGTCAATTGAATTTATATTATAGTCCAGAGATAGAAAATAATGTACCTATACACACATTAGGGCTAGGACAAAAGAATATTCTTTATTTAAGTTTGTTTATTGCGGAATTAGAAAATTCAAGTAATAAACATGAAGTTAATATCTTATTAATTGAAGAACCCGAAGCACACTTACATCCACAGCTACAAAAAATACTATTTTCAAATTTAAACGATTTAAAAACAACTCAAGTTTTTATGACATCTCATTCAACGCATATTGCCAGTGATTGTGATTACAAAAATCTTAATGTTTTATATAAAAATCTTCAAAAGGAAGTCAAATCATTTTCGCCATTTAAAGACGGATTACTATCACCAAGAGAAAACTTATTACTTAAAAGATATCTAGATGCTACAAGAAGCGAAATGTTTTTTTCATCGGCAATAATGTATGTTGAAGGAATTGGTGAACAATTTATTATTCCATCAATCGCAAAAATAATTTATGGAATAAACCTTACAGAACATAATATTTCTGTCATTCCTATTCACAGCAGGTATTTTGATCCATATATGAAATTAGTTCAAGATGAGAATTTAGAAATTCCTGTTGTAGCAATTATTGATGGTGATTCTGATGAATTAGAAGATGGTGAAGAAAATACTACTTCAGTTGAAAATGCAAAAGCATTAGAAGTCGATGATCGCGTTTTAGTTTCAGTCGGAACAAAAACATTAGAGATAGATTTATTTCCCACAGTTGATGTTAATGCAGAATATTTAAAAGAATGTTTTACAAATTTAGGGCATAAAAAATCTTATGATAATTTAATTGCTAAAACAAACGATAATCCTGAAATATGGGAAGAGGAGCTAATAAAACGCATAGATAAAGTTGTTAAAAAAGGAAGATTTGCTCAAGAATTAAGCGTTTTGATTAAAGATAGTGACGTGTTTTATCCTAAATTTATTGTGCCTTCTTATATCCATAATGCCATTGTTCATATAGCGAAATCCAAAAACATTTAAATCGATGTTGAATTCTAAACAAAAAAAAGTCGCGTTTGAATTAGAAGGAAACACTATTGTTAGTGCATCACCAGGAACAGGGAAAACAAAAACTTTAGTGGCGAGAGCACAAAAAAAATTAGAATCTATGCCAAAAAACAAATCTTTGGCATTAATAACGTATACAAACGCAGGAGCCGATGAAATTGCATCAAGGCTGTATGTAGAGGATAATGATATTTTTATTGGAACTATACATAGATTTTGTTTGGAGTTTATTTTGAGACCATTTTCATGGATATACAATTGGAATAAACCCAGAATAATAACTTATGATGAGTTGAATGAGTTTATTGAAGTTAATCCTGATATAGATTTTGGAGACAATCCTTTAGAGTTATTTAATAAAATTAAAAGGTTTTTAAATGGTGAATTAGATAAATCGGTTGAATGGGAAAACGCAAATTCCTTAGAATATATTTCTGAGTTATATTACGATTTTTTAAATAGCAAAAAAGCAATTGATTTTAATGAAATTTTATACAAGTCTTATAAAATTATTTCAGAAAATTCATTTGTTTGTAACTCAATTTCTAATAAGTTTTATGAGATTTCAGTTGATGAATTTCAAGATACAAATATATTTCAGTACGAAATTCTTAAAGGAATTAATACTAATAAACAGTGTACGTTTTTTTTTGTTGGAGATGAAAAACAAAAGATCTATAAATTTGCTGGTGCCATAGATGATGCATTTGATAATGCATCCAAAGACTTTGATGCCATTATTGAAAATTTAGATATAACATATCGATCAACAACAAATATCGTTAATGGATATTGTTCTCTTTTCAAAGATCACCCGGAATTACAAAATGAATCAAAATATAAGGATGAAGATCTGAAAATTGTAACTCTCGAAACAAATAATCAAAACAATACAAGATATATTGAAAATAAAATTGATCAATTAATAAAAGAATGCGATGTTCCATTATCTAGTATTGCAATTTTAACGAATAGTTGGAGAGATGCGTATTTTATAAGCAGAGATCTTCGCAAAAAGTATGATGTAGTAGGTTTGGGAGCATTGCCTCATAGATCATTAAATTCATCAACTTTTTCATTAATACGTTGCTTAAGCAAATTTTTTTACTCACCTACAGTTCGAAATTTAAGAATAATTAGAAGAAATGCAGAATTCTATGCTTTGGAGAGTAATATTTCTTTAAATTCAAATGAACTAACATTTTGCGTGAACTCTTTAATTACAAAATTTAATAAAATTGATTTTAGAATCTCTCTTCTCAAAGGTTTAAATATTCTTAAACAGTTGTTCGAGAATATTTTTAAAATTAATAATTCCGACATTCAGGAGATTATAAACAATATTCGTGAAGATGAAGCAAACAGTTGGACATTGGACAAATATTTAAGAACAGTTTCTGGAATAGATGGTATAACTGTAAATACTATACATCAAGCAAAGGGATTAGAGTATGAAGTGGTTTTTCTCAATGGCGTAAGTGAAAATAAAATACCATATCAAAGATTTATTGAAAGGCGAGGAAATGATTATATATATGAAAACCTAACAGATGAAAATTTGGAAAATGGTAGAACTTTATTATATGTCGGAATGAGCAGAGCAATGGGATTATTAATACTCCTGCATAATTGGAAACCATCATTATTTCTTCCAGATATAATAAAGACTAATACTTAAAAATAAAAAACCTCGATTTTTTTTGGATCGAGGTTTTTCCATTTTATAAACCTTACTCCTCACTCAAATAAGGATTCAAAATCTCCGCCAATTCATTGAGCCAATAATAATTGTCTTCAAAATTGGTTAGCCCGATTTGGAGGGTTTCGTGTTGTCGCATTACGCCGAGCGCTAAAATGCAATTTACTTGTCTTAAGATTTTAGCCATATCTTCTGCATCTATAATATGGTTAAAAAAATCAATCAGCCTTGTTTCGGCTTCTTTGGAAAGGGTGTTTTTGTTCATTTCTCCCATTTAGTGAATTAAAGCCTATTTGGTTAAGACATTGTAAACTGATTACTTGTCAAACCATAAAGGCAAATTTTACTTTATTTTAAATGTGAAGATTTAAGAACTTCAAATGTAAGAAAACTTTTTAAAAAGAAAGATTTTTCTTTCAATCAATATTGTTGTTTTGAATACTCAATTGCATCAAAAGTAATATATTTGATTACAACTTATAATAACTTAATTATTACAGAATAAATTCAGATGGAATATACTTCAATTTACGGATATATAAAAATTGATAGAGATTATGAAAAATCAATTGAATTTCTAAAAAGCTTAGGCAAAGACGAAAAATATCCTTTCATAAATACCAATATGTTCAGTTTTGGAGATTACGAAATTCCATATTATTATGAAGATATGATGTTAGGCTTTGCTGCTACTTATAAATATTTTGGTGTTAAGATTGAACAATGGAACAACTTCATTTTGAAATTTGAAAACATTCTTAGAAATGTAAATTTTGAAAATGCACAATTACATGTAGAAAGCTCATATGGCAATTATACGCTATTTTGGTCTAAAATATGCTCCTCAACAACAAGCGAAAGTTACATCGAAAATAAATTATATAAAACATCAGAATGGTATTTCGGTTTTGGAAGAAGAAGTCCTTTTACAGGAAATCTTTTACCAGAAATTGAGGATGGAGATCTGAGAGAAGAAACTTATTTTGATTTTATTTATCCCATTCCAGAACAATAAAATACTCCCATAATGCAAACATTTGTCAGGTTGAGCGAAGTCGAAGCCTCGCAAACTTAATCGACAATCTTTGTCGATATGCGCGTGTGATCCTTCGTTCCTCAGGATGACAAACTGCACGTAAACGTTTGTCAGGCTGAGCGAAGTCGAAGCCCCGCAAACTTAATCGTCAATCTTTGTCGAGCTACTTACTGAGATTTCTCCCTTCGGTCGAAATGACAAACTAGACGAAAAATAGGAACGCTAACACTAGCAAAAGGCAAAAAAAAATCACAAGAAACTCCACAATCATTTTAGAACATAGCCTCTGGTTTCAACCAGAGGACCGCAAAGATTTATCCTCATTTTAATTAAAAAGAATCAATTGCCTCCAGCTTTAGCTGGAGGTATAAATAAGAATCCTAGTAAGGCTTTAGCCAAAATGCGTGTTTTGGCTAAAGCCCTGTTACTATTGAATCTTTTAATCCCCTAGCTAAAGCTAGGGGCTATTCAATAAAAAAATGCAAGACCAAAATTGATCTTGCATTTTTCTATAATTTGATAAATCTAAATAGAAATTTCTTTTTTAGACTCTTTGGCGCTCATGTATTCCTTCTTTAATTTCTTCCACCATTTTTTTATTAAAAGCGGGTAAATCATTCGGGTTTCGGCTGGTTACTAATCCATTGTCTACGACAACTTCTGAGTCTTCCCATTGTGCTCCGGCATTTTTTAAATCGTTTTTAATAGAGAAGAATGACGTTACTTTTCGACCTTGTAAAACGTCAGCATCTACCAGAATTTGAGGTCCATGGCAAATAGCGGCTACTGGTTTTTTACTTTCAAAAAAGGAACGTACAAAATTTACAGCAGCTTCTTCTCTTCTTAATAAATCAGGGTTTATTACTCCTCCTGGAATAACTAAAGCATCGTAATCTGCTTCATTTGCCTGATCTAATATGACATCAACATTATATTCGCTGCTCCAATTTCCGTCTTTCCAAGATTTTATAGTTCCAGATTTCAAACTGACGATATCTGCATTCCAACCTTGTTCTTCCAGATAGGCTTTAGGCGATGCTAATTCTGATTCTTCAAAACCGTTTGTGGCTAATATGGCGATATTCTTTTTCATAATTTCAATATTTAAAATGTTATTAAATTTAATTTACCTAAAATTAGTTATTTCAAACATCCAGCGAAAACAGACGCTGTTAAAGCTTTCTTTAATAAAAGTTAATTGACTAAATATCAATTTTTTATAAAAAATTAAACTGAAATTATATAAAACTCTTATCAATTTGGTTTACTATTTTATACCATGAAAGCTAAAGAAATGTTGTATAATTATTACGAATAAAAACGAATTTCAGAAGTGCAACTAATGAATAAAAAAACTCTGTCCCTTTGCAACTTACTTCAAAACAAATCCATTTTCTTTTAAAGTATTCAAAACTTCACCAATAATTTTAGAACGGCACTCAGAGTTTTTGGCATTTGGTCCCGTTTTTACCCAATAACGAATGTTAAGCTGAATAACTCCCGCAGCCGCAACATCTGTAATTACAGCCGAATCTGCGTAATCTTTATCGGTTACATCTTCGTTTTTATGAAGAACTTCTTTTACGAGTTCAATGGCGCGGTTATAATCAGAACCATATTCGAGTCCGACAGTAAAAGTCTGAAGCAAAAAACCTTCGCTATTATAGTTGATGAGTGTGTTTTTAATTAAAAGAGCATTTGGAATATAGATAATTTTAGAATCGCTTTTGACTTCGGTATCGCGGAGATTCAGGTTTATAACTTCTCCTTTTACTCCATTGCTTTCTATAATGTCACCGATATTAAAAGGACGTTTAAAAGCAAGAAGAATTCCGGCAAGGAAATTTTCGCCAATATCTTTAAGCGCAAAACCAATTACAAAAGCTGAGATTCCAGCGCCAGCAAGCATGCTTTGCGCAACTCCGTCAAGTCCAATAATTTTGAACATAAACAAAACCCCAATAATAATCAAAACCGATTTGATTAAACGCGCAATAAAAGTTGCCAAAAGACGATCGTGCATTCTGGCTTTAAGGCGATTTCCTGCAAAAATACCAATTCGAGCCGCAATAAACCACGAAACGAGAATGACGACAATAGCCAGAATAAATTTAGGCGTAAGATCGACTATACTGTAATAATAATTTTCTAAATGCTTAAAAACGTCCTGAACGAAATCTTCCATAATTATGCGTTGTAAAAAGTAAAGCTTTAAAATTAGAACTTTTTAAAAACGGAAGACTTACAGGATTTGCTTAGAATTTTATAAAATCTATTGAAATGTAATTATTACCTCAAATCTTTCTTAATCACCAAATACTTCAAATCTGTTTTTCCTGCATTACTAATTCCGTGTTCGGCATTTGGCGGACAATAAAAACTGGTATTTGGGCCAGCAGTAACGGTTTTTCCGTCAAGGAAGAATTCGGCGGTTCCTTCTAGAATATAGAAAAATTCTTCTTCAGGATGATGATGTGGCGCATGTGTCGATTTTCCAGGTTCGACAATGCTCATTTTCAAAGTGTTTTCTTGAGTAAAATCTTTGTCTGCAAACCAATATTGGTAACCTACTTTGGTTTTCGTTGCTTTGTCTATTTCAAAATGATTGACACAGTTTTCGATTGTGTATTGTGGTGGTGCAGTTTCTTTTTTTGTTTCTTGTGAGAAAGTCTGTTGGAAAAATAAAACAGTAATTGTAGTTTTTAGGATGGTTAGAGTTTTCATTTTTTTTGTTGTAATGTTACGAAAAAATGCAATTCATAGTAATGAAGAAATAAATAAATTATAGAGATTAACATGGAAATTAGACTTTTGTCTTAACTTTGTTAATCAACTTTAGTAAATTAATATCATGCAAGCAATTAACATCACAGCATATACGCAAGATGCTTCTCAAATTGAAGCTGTAAAAGCTTTTATGAAAGCACTAAAGATCAAATTTGAGATCGCAAATGTAAAACCATATGAGCTATCTGAAGAACAACAGAATATATTAAATGATCAAGTTATTTCAGATAAAAACCTTTATACTGATGCTGACTCTGTTTATACCGATTTAAAAAAGAAGTATGAATTATAAAATTATAGTTTCTCCAATTGCATTAAAAAATATTGAAGAAGCCTTAGAATATTATATTTTAAAAGTTAGCAAAAAAGTTGCCCTAGATTTTCTTAATGATTATAAAAAGGTTTATAAAGCCTTACAGATAAATCCTTTTTATCAATTTCACGATAGCAATTATCGCTATCTTCCATTTAAAAAATTTCCATACGTGGCATTTTTTATTGTTGATGAATTATCAAAAACGGTATTTTTAAATGCAGTTTTTCATACTTCTCAAAATCCAGAAAAATATCCTGTAAGGTAAAGAATTGCTATTTTTTTCGAGGATTTGGAGATTTTTTTTAATGTCGATTAAAATTGTGGAACTTCTTGTGGAGATCCCTCCTTCGTCGGGATGACAAAATTAACGTGAAAATCTAATAAAAAATAACAGTTGTTGCCTAGCCCTGATCGAAACGGCATCCTTTTGTGGTGGGGTTCACCACAAAAGATATAGTGGAGAGCGGGACAAATGGTCTTAAAATAGAAAAAATTCCTGCTTCGAATAAAAATCATTCAAATAAAAATCTCAATAAAACAAAGCCTTTACAAAGATTTTTAAAAATACTTATGGTGCGATAAGAAAATATTATGATAAAAATATTTTGAAATTCGAAAATCTGCCATACATTTGCCTAACAGTGTTAAACGATTTAATACTTGAATACAATGGCTAGCAAAGATCGAATTTTAAGACAAAAAGAAGAGACAAGAAATAATATTCTTGGCGCTGCTTATGATATCGTAAAAGATGAAGGCTGGAATGGTTTGAGTATGCGTAAAATTGCCGACAGAATCGAATATACTGCTCCTATTATTTATGAATATTTTTCGAATAAAGAAGCAATTTTAGAAGAACTTACAGGCAAAGGCTTTTTAAAACTGGCTAAGGAGTTACAGACTGCAAAAGACAAGTTTGAAAAACCCGAAGATCAGTTAGAAGCCATGTGGATGAATTATTGGGATTTCGCTTTTACTAATACTGAAATGTATCAACTTATGTTTGGTGTTCAAATGACTTGCTGTGCACAGCGATGTTCGGCTCAGGAAGCACCTTACAAATTGTTTACTGGTGTTATTGCTGAAATTATGAAAGACAGCAATCCTAGTGAAGATATCATTAAACAAAAATATTTTACTTTCTTTTCTGTTATTCATGGTTTAATCGCCATCAACATCATTAACAAGAGTGATATTTTAGAAACAATAAATGCTCAGATTTTGAAAGATGCTATTACTGGTATCATCAAATCTATACAATAAAAAAATTTTCAATTTTACTTAACAGTGTAAAATGATTTAAACGGGATAATGTAAAGTCCTTTTTTTTATAACTTTCGCTTAACACTGTTAGAAAATTTAATAAAGGTAATAAAAGCTCTTTTTTTAGACTTTTACTTAACATCGTTAGATAATTTAATACTGATTCAAAATAGAATTGGAACGGCTTACTGTATGGAAATTTGCGCACTTTTACTTAACAACGTTAGATAATTTAATTCAATTAAATATGAATCCCGAGAATGCCAGAATGCCAAAGAATTTTATCCGAGAAAATGTTCAACCAATTAAAACCACTATGAAAATGAAAAATGTAATTATAACCAGTTTTATTCTGGCCTTAGTATTAAGCAGCTGTGGCGACAAAAATCAAGCGCCTACTGCTCCACCGCCACCGGTTTTACCAGTTTTGGCCATCACAAGTGCCAATACAATAACTGACTCTGAATATCCTGCTTCTATACAAGGAACTGTTGATGTTGAAATTCGTCCACAAGTTAGCGGAAACCTTGACAGAATCTATGTAGACGAAGGAGCTTATGTAAGTAAAGGACAAACGTTATTCAAAATCAATGAGCGTCCGTTTCGCGAGCAATTAAACAATGCTTTAGCAAGTTTACACGCTGCAGAAGCGGCTCTGATTAACGCCAATTTAGAAGTTGATAAATTAACTCCTTTAGTACAAAATAAAGTAGTTTCTGATTATCAGTTAAAAACAGCTAAAGCTTCTCAAAAAATTGCTGCTGCCAATATCGAACAAGCAAAAGCAATGGTTGGTTCTGCTAAAATTAATTTAGGATACACTAACGTAACAGCTCCAGTGAGCGGTTACATCGGAAGATTGCCTAAAAAACAAGGAAGTTTAGTTTCTGCTTCTGATGTTGAGGCTCTTACTACTTTATCAGACGTTCACGAAGTATATGCTTACTTCTCTTTGGGTGAAACCGATTTCATCAACTTTAAGGAGCAATATGCTGGAAGTTCATTAGGCGATAAAATCAAAAAACTGCCTCCAGTTACTTTGATTTTGGCTGATAACAATGCTTACCCTCAAACCGGAAAAATCGATATGGTTGATGGTCAGTTTGATAAAACTACTGGTGCGATCACTATTAGAGCGACTTTCCCTAATAAAGGCGGTGTTTTACGTTCTGGAAACACAGGAAGAATCCGTTTAGGATTAAACCACGATGATGCGATTTTAGTTCCGCAAGCGGCTACAGTAGAAATGCAGGATAAAGTGTTTGTTTTCACTGTAGGCAAAGACAACAAAGTAACTAAAATGCCTATTGTAGTTGTAGGTAAAAGCGGTACCAACTATTTAATTAAAGAAGGTGTAAAAACTGGCGACCAAATCGTGTTAAGCGGTATTGACAAACTTCAGGACGGGCAAGCGATTCAGCCTGAAAAATCAACTAAAGTTGCCGAAGTAACTAATCAAAAATAATTCTAAAAGACAATGTTCAAAATATTTATACAAAGACCTGTACTGGCAACTGTAATTTCCATTTTATTGGTAATTCTGGGAGTATTAGGTTTAACTAAACTGCCTTTACAACAGTTTCCTGATATTGCGCCACCATCGGTTTTGGTAACGGCGGTATATCCGGGAGCCAACGCAGAAACGGTTTTACGTTCTGTGGCACCTTCTATCGAAGAATCTATAAATGGTGTAGAAAACATGACTTACATGAGTTCTACAGCGAGTAACGACGGTACTTTGGCCATTACCGTTTTCTTTAAACTGGGTACAGATGCCGACCAAGCTGCGGTAAACGTACAAAACCGTGTTGCGCAGGCAACGAGCCAGCTTCCTGCCGAAGTTGTACAGCAAGGTATTGTTACGGCAAAACAGCAAAACAGTTTCATCATGGCAATTGGTATGTACACGGATGATGAAGCAAAATACGATCAGACGTTTGTTGCCAACTATGCACAGATTAATATTATTCCGGAACTAAAACGTATTCCGGGTGTAGGTTCTGCCAGTATTTTTGGTGGTGTAAAAGATTACTCTATGCGTGTTTGGTTAAATCCAACGCAAATGTCAACTTATAAAGTTACGCCAAGCGAAGTTATGGGCGCGATTCAAGACAAAAGTTTGGAAGCGGCTCCTGGTAAATTTGGAGAGCGAAGCAAAGAAGTTTTTGAATACGTTATTAAATACAAAGGGAAATTAACTAAACCAGAAGATTATGAAAATATTGCTATACGTTCTAATGCAGATGGCTCAGTACTTCGCTTAAAAGATGTAGCGCGAGTTGAACTTGGTGCTTACTCTTACAACAGTTTAACACGTTTAAATGGTAAAAAAGGAATCGTAATTGGGGTTATTCAGTTGGCTGGATCGAACTCAAATGATATTCAGATTGCCATTAACAAAATGATGGAAAAGGCTTCTAAAGATTTTCCAAAAGGCATAAAACACAATATTTTCTATAGTACAAAAGTATCTCTTGACCAATCTATCGAACAAGTAGAGCATACCTTATTAGAAGCTTTTATACTTGTATTTATTGTGGTATTTATCTTCTTGCAAGATTTTAGATCAACATTAATCCCGGCTATTGCTGTACCTGTAGCAATTTTAGGAACGTTCTTCTTCATGCAGTTATTCGGATTCTCGATCAACCTTTTAACGCTTTTTGCCTTAATTCTGGCGATTGGTATTGTGGTCGATGATGCCATTGTGGTAGTCGAAGCGGTGCATGCGAAAATGGAGCACAAACGCTTGTCTCCAAAAATCGCAACCCATGAAGCAATGCACGAAATAACGGGTGCTATTATCTCGATTACGCTGGTAATGGCTGCTGTATTCCTGCCGGTTGGTTTTATGGAAGGCTCAACAGGAGTTTTCTATCGTCAGTTTGCCTTTACGATGGCAATTGCAATTGTGATTTCGGCTGTTAATGCTTTGACTTTGAGTCCAGCGCTTGCTGCTTTGTTCTTAAAAGATAATCATGGAGCACACGATCACGATACGCCTTATCAGAAAAAAGGATTTAAAGAGAAATTCTTTACCGCTTTTAACAGCAGTTTCGAATCTTTAACGAATCGTTACGTTGGCGGAATTAAATTCTTAATCAGAAAAAAATGGTTGAGTTTAGGCGGATTAGCAGCTATTACGCTTGCAACAGTTTTATTAGTAAAAACAACTCCTGCAGGATTTATTCCAACTGAAGATCAAGGGTTTATTGCAATTGCTGTAAATACGCCATCTGGAACTTCGCTTGACGGAACTCAAAAAGTAATGACTGAAGCTGAAAATACTTTAAGAGGTTTAGACGCTTCTAGATTTGTAACCGCGATTTCAGGTTTTAACTTATTGACGAACTCTACAAGTCCATCTTCTGCTGTTGTTTTCGTATTGCTTAAACCAAACGAAGAACGAGGCGAAGTAAAAAACATTGACGAAATCATGAATCAGGTTCGTGGTAAACTGGGAAGTATTTCTGGCGGAAGTTTCTTCGTATTCAGTTTCCCAACTGTTCCCGGATTTAGTAACGTTGAGGCTTTAGACTTAGTTCTTCAAGATAAAACGGGAGGAAAACTGGATAAATTCAGTGGAATTTCTCAAAACTTTATCGGAGAATTAATGAAACGTCCAGAAATTGCCGTTGCCTTTACTTCTTTCAAAGCAGATTATCCACAATTGCAATTAGAAGTTAACGACGAAAAAGCAAATCAATTGGGTGTAAATGTAAAAGACATTTTACAAACAATGCAGGCTTACTTTGGTAGCGCACAAGCATCTGACTTTAACCGATTTGGTAAATATTACCGAGTAGTTGTTCAGGCTGACATCGAAGACAGAGCAGATCCAACTGCAATTGACAGAGTTTTTGTAAAAAACAAAACGGGCGAAATGGTGCCAATCAATACTTTAGTAAAACTAACTCGTATTTATGGTTCAGAAACCGCTTCACGATACAATTTATTTAACTCAATTTCTATTAATGCCATTCCGAAACCTGGATTTAGTTCTGGAGATGCCATTAAAGCAATTGAAGAAGTAGCAGCACAACAATTACCTGCAGGTTACGGGTTTGAATTCTCGGGCCAGACTCGTGAGGAGATTTCTTCTGGAGGGCAATCGGCTACAATTTTCTTACTGTGTTTGATATTCATTTATTTCCTACTTGCTGCACAGTATGAGAGTTATATCCTTCCTCTAGCGGTTATTTTATCGATTCCTGCAGGTATTTTTGGAGTATTTGTGGCAATTGGTTTAACTGGAATTGAAAACAATATTTATGTTCAAGTTGCTCTTGTCATGCTGATTGGACTGCTCGCCAAAAATGCCATCTTGATTGTCGAATTTGCGGTGCAGAAACGAAAATCAGGTCAAGCGTTAGTAAGAGCTTCAATCGATGCTGCAAAATTACGTCTGCGACCAATTATCATGACGTCTCTAGCTTTTATTGTTGGTTTAGTGCCAATGATGAGCGCCAAAGGACCATCGGCTCAGGGAAATCACTCTATTAGTATTGGAGCTGCGGGTGGAATGATTTCGGGAGTAATTTTAGGATTATTCATTATTCCGGTTTTATTCATCGTCTTCCAATATTTACAAGAAAAGGTGTCTGGAAAACCAGTTGCCGTAATTCATAACGAAGAAAAATAAAAATGGAAAACTATATCACAACAATTCTCGTAGCCATCCTATTTGGCATCGGATATATATCGTACAGAATCTCAAAAGATCTTGAAACCAAAAAAGATATTTGTACAGAAATTTAATCTGTTGGTGAGATTTAAAAAAAAATATTTTAACACATAGAGACATAGAATTGTATGTCTAAAAGAAAGATTAAAAGAAGTTAGTTTCCACACATAGCAACTATGTGCATTTAAACTAGTGAAACGTCTTTTTAAATTATCAAAAATTATGTTTCTATGTGTTCAAAAAAAATATACCCAAAGGGTACAGAAATCTAATAAAAAGACAATGAAAAATTATATAACCAAAATCGTGACCTTCGCCATTCTGATCACGACCTTAATATCCTGTAAAGTATCTAAGGATGTTGAAACTCCAAAAGATGCATTTCCTGAAAATTTCAGGAATGCATCGGTTTCGAGTGATACAACAAGTATCGCCGATTTGGAATGGAAAAACTTCTATACAGAAAAAGACATTATTAAACTAATAGACAGTGCTGTAGCTAGAAACAATGATTTGCTTATTGCAGAAAAAAACATTGAAATCGCACAATACAGATTTACGCAGTCAAAATGGGGAAATGTTCCTCAGGTTAATTTATCTGTAAATGCCAGCACAAGTAATCCGTCTGACAATAGTTTTACAGGATTAAACTTAAATCAAGCCATTGGCGCTAAACATATTGACGACTATTCTGCTGGAGCTTCACTTTCTTGGGAGGCTGATATTTGGGGAAAGATCAGAAACCAAAAGAAAGGGGCTTACGCAGGATATCTTCAATCTGAAGAAGTAAAAAAAGCATTACAGACTACAATTGTAGCCAATGTTTCTAAAGGATATTACAATCTTTTAATGCTTGATGCTCAATTGGATATTGCCAGACAAAACCTTCGTTTGAATGATAGTACAACCAATATTATCAAATTAAAATATGATGCTGGTCAGGTAACTAATTTAGCGATTCAACAATCTGAAGCACAGAAATTAAACGCATCGCAATTGATTCCGTTATTAGAACAAAATATCGCGATTCAAGAAAATGCTTTAAGTGTTTTAACTGGTTCTTTTCCAAATGCAAGAGAAAGATCAATTCGTTTAAGTGCTTTACAGGTTAAAAACAACAATGCAATCGGAATTCCTTCTTCATTAGTAAGCAGAAGACCAGATGTTAAAAGTGCTGAATTAGCGCTTAAAGCTGCCAACGCAAACGTGGGTATCACAAAAGCAGATTTATATCCAGCTTTAAGAATCACTGCGCAAGGCGGATTAAACTCTTTCGAAACAAGCAACTGGTTTAATATTCCAGCTTCTTTATTTGGAACTGTTGCTGGAGGTTTAACACAACCTATTCTAAACAACAAAAGAGTTAGAACGCAATATAATATCGCTGTCGCGGAAAGAGAAAAAGCAGTTTTAGCTTTCAGACAATCGGTTTTGGTTGCTGTAAGCGAAGTTTCTGATGCTTTGGTTAAAGTAGACAAATTACAACAGCAAGAAACTTTCCTTAAAGAAAAAGTAAAAACGTTGCAACAAGCGATTAAAAATGCCAACCTTTTATTCAAAAATGGTATGGCAGAATATCTTGAAGTTTTAACTGCACAAGCTAATTTATTGCAAAGTGAGTTAGAATTAGCAGATCTAAAAAGACAACAACTAACAGCCAATACCGATTTGTATCGCGCTCTTGGTGGCGGCTGGAAATAATACCTGTTACATTACCCGTTAATTATTTATTTTTTGAGAGGAAAACGCTGTGAGACTTTTGGGTTTCATGGCGTTTTTTAGTTTGATTTAACCGCGAAGAACGCAAAAGCTTTTTTGAATTTCTCGCAAAGACGCGAAGTCGCAAAGATTTGTTTTTTACGCAGATTTTACAGATCTATTCTCATTTTTTGTCATTTCGACGAAGGAGAAATCTCCGCGAGAAACTCTACAAAGATTGGATTCTCGTTGAGGAGCTACTTGTGGAGATTTCTCCTTCGTCGAAATGACAAACTTAGACTTATTTCTTTATTTTTGATAAAGAAAACTTCGGAGCTCGCACCTTTGCAAAAAACGTTTAACTATGGCTTTCAATAAAGAAATATATTTCAATCAATTAAAACAAACCATTGAAAACTACTACCCTATTTCTGAAAGTTCATGGAAATTGATTGAAAACATAGCACAATTTCAAACCCTTAAAAAAGGAGAAAAATTATTAGAAAATGGAGAAATCGCTAAAAATCTTCATTTCGTTGCAAAAGGTGTTTTAAGGGCTTTTATTACAGATCAGCAGGGAAATTTCTATAACAAAAACCTTTTTCTTGAAAATTATTTTGCGGGTTCTAAAGTTTCATTGATGCAGCAATCGCCTTCTAATTTTACACTCGAAGTATTGGAAGACAGCATTATTATCAATCTTAATTATAAAAAGTATATTTCTTTAATCAATGAAAATGATGACCTTAAGAATTTTTATATCGCTCATTTAGAGAAAAACTGGATTATTGACAAAGAAGAAAGAGAGGTTGCTTTAGTAATGCAAGATGCTACCGAAAGGTATATCAATCTTTTACAAAAACACCCAAATATTGCCGATCGTGTTCCGTTATTGCATATTGCTTCGCACTTGGGTATTACGCCAACGCAGTTAAGCAGAATTAGGAAAAATCTAGAAAAAAAATTGTAAATCAACATATGTAAAGGTTTTTCAGAAAAGCTAATTTTATCTTTGCTTTACAATTAAATTCGATATCCGAAATGAAAAATATAAACCTCATCAAAGACAATATTGAAAACCTTACCACTCTTTGGAAAACCGTTGCAACTCCTCTCCTTTCTTATCATGCAACTGATTTTTTAGAATTTTCTCAAATCAAAAATTCAGGCTGGCCAAATCGTTTATGGTTTCGAAATGATATTAAAGAAGGAAACATTTTTGAGATTCTAGAAACTATTGAAAAAAATCCAGGTTTGGTTGTTCCGTATTGGGATATTTTCGGAAGTAATTCTAAAGATCTTTTTGAGAAAAACGGTTTTAATATTCGAATTCAGCTTGTAGCAATGGCTTTAAAACTGGAAGAAAAATTTCCGCTACAAAACAATCTTACTTTCAAAAGAGTTTTAAATGAAAAAGATGCCAAAACTTGGTCCGATATTTATCCGCTTTCATTTAGTTATGTAATCAGTAAAGAAACTTTGGTCAATAATTATGAGAATGCAAAGTTTTATTTAGTTCATTTTGAAGGAAAAGCAATTGGAACGTTGACGCTTTTTCAAACCGAAAAAACAATGGGAATTCACGGCGTAGGAGTTATTCCAAAAATGCGTAAAAGAGGTTTTGCCGAAGAAATCATGAAATTCGCTATTAACGAAGCAATCGATGCTGATTGTGATTATGCACAATTGCAAGCTTCGGCTTTAGGAAAAGGCATTTATACGAGATTGGGTTTTGAGGATTTGTTTACGATTACGAATTACCAACTGGCGTAAATTTTAATTTTTCGCATTTTATGTCATTGCGAGGAACGAAGCAACCTCATTCGCTAAATCAAATTTTGTGGTTCATGTTAGTGTGGTTGCTTCGTTCCTCGCAATGACATGCTTTGTGTTTTTTTTGTAGACAATCTTTGTAGAGCTTCTTGTGAAGATCCCTCGTTCCTCGGGATGACAAACAGTAAGGTAAGTTCATCACAACCAACAACCAACAATGTCCAAAATGCCCCTAAAATAGTCTTAAAAGTATATTTCATTAAAAGGAAAACATTATTAGATTTGTAATACATTAACTAATAACCTTTTAAACAAATACCCAATGAAAACAACCAAAATCATTTTCTGGACAACTACAATCCTTATTTTTCTATTCGAAGGCGTTATGCCTGCTTTAACTTCTCAATCAGAAATGGCTAAAGAAGGAATTAGACATCTTGGCTATCCGGAATATTTCGGAAATGCATTAGTCGTATTTAAAATACTTGGAGTTTTAGCACTAATTATTCCGCAAGTGCCTGGACGAATTAAAGAATGGGCTTATGCTGGATTTGCATTCGATTTTATTTTTGCATCGATAAGTCATTTTGCTGTAGACGGAATGAATTTTCAATCTTTTTTTCCGCTGATTGTTCTAGCAATTTTAATTGTTTCGTATGTAACATATCATAAAATACAGCGTTATAAAAATATAGCGCTCTAAAACCAAAACTTTATGATTGAAGTTTTTAAAACAAATGTTCAAGAAGAATGGCAATGCAAAATAATCATTGACAAACTTCTTGAGCATTTTCCAAACAGTTCGATCACTTTTGATTTAGAAGATTGTGATAAAATTCTTCGTATTCATTCACCCTCTATTTCGAATACCAAAATCATTGACGTTTTAAATTTTCATGGCTACACTTGCGAAGTGCTTCCATAAAAATTAACAACTTTCAAATTATTGATATTTAGCATTTTATTGTTTTTTATCGTATATTTGATATACCATCATTTCCCTAATTCTATACAATTTACTTAAACAGAAAATGCACTGTAGGTTTTTAAAACCTTGCGGCAAGCATGGATGTTTAGCAATTAATTTTTAAAATTTAAAAGATGGAAAGCGCAATTCAAAATACAATATTAGAAACGTATACTAAACTAATCGATGTTTTTTCTTCTTTTACTAAAGAAGAAATCAATATTGTGCCTTTTGCAGAAAGTTGGACTGGAGCTCAAACCGTTCAGCACATTATTCTGGCTTGTTCTGGTTTGCCGCAATTATTTGCAGGAAAAACAGAAAAAACAACTCGTGAACCAGATGAAAACTGTAAAAAATTAGATGGAATATTTTTAGATTTTAATACCAAATATCAATCTCCCGAAAATATAAAACCTGCTGCTATTGAATATGATAAAAACACTTTATTGGCTTCAATAAAAAAAATACAAACAGATTTGTTTGAAGCGGCAGAAACTTACGATTTAACTTTGACTTGTCTTGATGCTAAAATTCCAGGTTTTGAGAATTTTACCATTTATGAATGGCTTCATTTTGCAATTATTCATACACAGAGGCATACGCATCAATTACAATCGATTTATGAAACCCTCCAAAAAAATTAAACTAGCATTTAACCAAAACCATTTTTTATGAGATCAAAAGTACGAACCATTGTTTCATCTGGTTTAGTCGCAGGCACTTTAGATATTACTGCAGCTATATTAATCTACTCGGTGATTCTTCATAAAACTACAGCCGAAAAAATACTGCAATCTATTGCAAGTGGTATCTTTAAAAAAGAAGCATATACAGCAGGAACAGAAATGACTTTTGCTGGTTTGGGACTTCATTTCTTAATTGCTTTTATATTTGCATGGTTTTACTTTAAAATTTTCCCATACATTCCGTTTTTCAGAATCAATACTTTTCTTTCGGGATTTTGTTATGGATTCTTTATTTGGATAGTGATGAATCTGATTGTGCTTCCGATAGTATTTCCAGTTCTTCCAGAAAAGAATTTAGACTTCGCATTGTTACTTTCTATATTAATTATAATTTTTTGTGTCGGAATGCCAATAGCTTTTATTACTAGGAAATATTATGCGAAGTGGTATTGAGATAAAGGTGCAAAGTAACAAAGGTTCAGAGGAACAAAGGCTAAAACCTTGAACCTAAAAAGGTACGATTAAGATAAAAAGAGGCAAAGGTTCAGAGCCACAAAGGCTAAAACTTTGAACCTTTGCAACTCTGAACCTTTGAACCTTAAAAAAAAACTATACTTTTCTTCTTCCCGTAATTAGTGAGATAATAAACAACACTAAAAATATAAAGAATAAGACTTTCGCAATGCTCGCAGCTCCAGCGGCAATACCTCCAAAACCAAAGATTCCGGCTATAATAGCAAGAATTATAAAAATGACTGTGTAACGTAACATAATATTAGATTTTAAGTTTTTAAATACGACTAATTCAAGTCTGTTTTGTTTGTTACTCAAATTTCTTTTATTCCTACAAATCTTGTTAACTCAAAACATTTTTGAATTAACCCAATCAATTAAAAAACAGCATCCTACCTATTATTTTCACTATACTTTTTTTTTCTTACACAATTACCATGTTTAGGCTTTTGAGTTAATTTTTTAATGGATTGGATTAATCGTCGCTCCTATCTCAAAGTAATTTTATCTAAAATTAATTACAGAACGAGCGTAGGCTCAAATGAAAACTAAGGCGTTGTCACAAATTCTACAGGTGGCACTCTGAACCTCAACGAGTTATTAACCGAGCAAAATTTACTCCTTATGAAAACAATATCAAATAAATCAAAAATAGTTTTTCTTTCAACTTTTCCGCCAACACAATGCGGCATTGCAACTTATACTCAAGATACCATTAAAGGAATTACAGACGTTTACGGTAAGTCTATTCAATGTGAAGTATGCGAATTGGTTAACGAACCAAAAGAGAACCCAACGCAAGCATTTACTTTAAACACTAAAAATAGAGAGGAATATACTAAAGTTGCAGAAGAAATAAATCGTGATGAATCTGTGAAATTAGTTCATATTCAGCATGAGTTTGGTTTATTTGCAGGTAATTATGGAGATCATCTTTTAGATTTTTTAAACACCATCAAAGTTCCTGTAACGTATACTTTTCACAGTGTTATTCCGAATCCGAATGATGAACTGAAAACGTTCGTAAAATTGCTGTTGACTTATAGCAATTCGGTTTTTGTAATGACGAATAAATCGAAAGAAATACTAATTAGCGATTACGATATTAGTGAAGAAATAATTACTTGTGTACCACACGGAACTCATATCGTTGTGTATGAAAAACCAGAAACTGCAAAAGAGAAATTAAACATTCAAGACAGATTAGTTCTTTCAACATTTGGTCTTTTGGGAGAAGGAAAAAATATTGAAACTGGCTTACAGGCTTTACCAAAAATTGTTGAAAAAGCGCCAAATGCTTTGTATTTAATTATCGGGAAAACGCATCCGAATTTAATTAAAGATGGTGTAGATCTTTATAGAGAAAAATTAGAAGGAATTGTATCCGAATTAAATCTTCAAAACAATGTTCGATTTGTAAATCAATATTTAGATACCGATGAACTTTTAGAATATTTAAAAGCTACCGATATTTACATGTTTACTTCTAAAGATCCAAATCAAGCAGTTAGCGGAACATTCTCTTACGCGATGGGTTGTGCCTGTCCGATTGTGGCTTCTAAAATTCCACACACTAAAGAAGTCCTTACAACAGATTCTGGAATTTTATGCGACATTGGAGATTCAGATCAATTTGCTGCCGCGGCAATTAAATTGATCGAAGATGAAAATTTAAGACATGAAATGGGGATTAATTCATTCACAAAAATGCGAGCTTCTTCTTGGGAAAATGTTGGAATTACTCAAATGAACACCTATATAAAATTGATTGATAATCCGACAGAAATTAAATTCAGTTATCCTGAGATTCAGCTAAAACATATTAAAAAAATGACTACCGATTTAGGTATCATCCAATTTAGCAAAATCTCAATTCCAGATTTAGAGTCAGGTTACACATTAGATGATAATGCTAGAGCATTGGTTGCATTTTGTTCACATTACAGATTAACTCAAGACAAAGAAGATTTAGCTTATATACTAATCTATTTAGATTTTATACAACGTTGTCAGCAGCCAAAAGGCGATTTTATCAATTATGTAGACCAAGAAAACCGCGAACATATTGAGCAAAATGCAGAAGTTAATTTAGAAGATTCTAACGCAAGAGCAATTTGGGCTTTAGGAACTGTGGTTTCGTTGTCTGATATTCTTCCTGAAGCAATTGTAAAAAAAGCTGCAAAATGTCTATTAGTTTCTTTAAAATGGGCAGAAAATATTCAATCGCCGCGTTCAATTGGTTTTGCAACAAAAGGATTGTATTTGTATCATACTACTGTTCCAAACCTTTATGTTGCGGCAATTATCAATAAACTAAATGCTAAATTATTGGCAAATTACGAAGATACAGCAACGGAAGATTGGCAATGGTTTGAAAACTATTTAACATACGGAAACGGAATCTTACCAGAATCTATGCTTTATGCTTATTTAATTACCAATAAACCTATTTATCAGAAAGTTGCACTAGACTCTTTAGATTTCTTGATTTCTAAAACTTTTGTAAAAGGAAACTTTAAAGCTATTTCAAATAAAAGCTGGCATCATAAAGGTTCAGAACCGCACGAATACGGCGAACAGCCAATAGATGTAGCATATACCATTATGACCTTAAATGCATTTTATAATGAATTTAAAACGCCTTCATACAAGAAAAAAATGAAAGCAGCTTTTAATTGGTTTTTAGGTAAAAATCATTTAGGCCAAATTATGTACAATCCTGTAAGTGGCGGCGGTTACGATGGACTTGAAAAAGAAAATGTAAACCTTAATCAAGGTGCAGAATCGACAGTTTGTTTTTTAACAGCGAGATTGTTAATGGAAAAATTAGCAATGTCACAGTCTAAAGTTATTCCCTTAATGAAAAGCCGTTCAGGAATTGCTATTAATTCATAAAATATAAAACAAAGCTAACCAAATACTTCTCTTTTAAAACCCGAAAAATCCCTTTCTTAATGAAAGGGATTTTTTGTTGCATAAAACCGTAACGTCAATTTGCCTTAATTATTATGTTCTTATGTAAATTATATAAGGCTGAAAAAAATTTGTGTAAAATATTTTAACAAGTATTGAGCTAACTTTCATCTATAATTCAGTAAGTCCAAAAAACTGTTAAATAACTGATTATCGATTAAAAAATTCACACTAAAAACATAAACATTTTGATTCTCAACCTAAAAAATATATTCACCGAAATTGGAGAAACTACAATATTCGCCAAGAAGTTTTTTAAGGAGGTTTTTATTCCGCCTTACGAGACCAAAGAGTTTTTGAAACAGTGTTATATTATTGGTTACAAATCGTTGCCGCTGGTAGCCATTACAGGTTTTATTATGGGTTTGGTACTCACATTACAATCTCGTCCGACACTGGTAAAATTTGGCGCAGAATCTTGGCTTCCCGGAATGGTTGCACTTTCGTTAATTAGAGAAATTGCTCCAGTAATTACAGCGCTGATTTGTGCAGGTAAAATTTCATCTGGAATTGGGGCCGAACTTGGTTCAATGAAAGTAACAGAACAAATAGATGCGATGGAAGTTTCTGCTGTTAATCCGTATAATTATTTAGTAGTAACAAGAGTTTTGGCTTGTACGCTAATGGTTCCTATTCTAGTTTTTTTTGCTGATGCAATTGGAATTATTGGAGGATATGTCGGCATAAACATACACGGAGACGTTAACTTCTATAGATTTTTAACTCAGATTATTCAGTCTTTAGAATTTTTAGACCTTTTTCCAGCCACGATTAAAACTTTCTTTTTTGGTTTTGTAATTGGTATGATCGGCTGTTATAAAGGTTTTACCGCATCAAACGGAACAGAAAGTGTAGGAAATGCTGCCAATTCTGCAGTTGTAACCGCATCATTAAGCATTTTTATTATCGATATGGTTGCTGTCCAAATAACCGATTTATTCTTTTAAAATGACAAAGGAAAAAATACATAAAGAACCTAAAACGAAAGAAAAAGATCAATCTCCAATTATCGAGATCAAAGATCTGTATAAAACTTTTGGGAAAGATAATACCATTTTGAAAGGGTTAAATCTCATTTTACATAAAGATGAAAACCTTGTGGTTTTAGGAAAATCAGGATCAGGAAAATCTGTTACGATAAAATGCATTGTCGGATTGATTGAGCCAGACAAAGGTGAAATTAAAGTTTTTGACGAAAATGTTCTTAATATCTCAAAAAGCGAGCTGAATGCCATTAGAGTTCGAATTGGTTTTTTGTTCCAAAGTGGAGCACTTTACGATTCGATGTCAGTTAGAGAAAATCTCGCTTTTACATTGAGTAAACACAAACGCGATTTAAATGCAGATGAAATTGAAAAAGAAGTCATGGAAGCACTAGAAAGCGTTGGTTTAGCAGAAGCAGTTGACAAAATGCCTTCGGAACTTTCGGGCGGTATGAGAAAAAGAATCGGCTTAGCGCGAACGTTAATCTTAAAACCTGAAATCATTTTGTATGACGAACCTACAACTGGTTTAGATACCATAACATCTAGAGAAATCAGCGAATTGATTTTAGATATTAAAAACAAACAAAAAACATCGTCAATAATTATTACGCACGATATGGCTTGCGCAAAAATGACTGCAGATAGAATTGTTGTTTTAAAAGACGGTGTAATTCATACCGAAGGAACTTACGAAGAACTAGAAAAAGATGAAGACGAATGGGTACGCTCATTTTTTGAATAAAGCAAAATAAATAATAGAAATCATGGAAAAGCAATCGGGATATACTTGGAAATTAGGAATGTTTGTAACAATTGGCTTACTGCTTTTTGTAATGGCCGTATATTTTATTGGAAAACAAAAAAACCTCTTCGGTTCTACCTTTCATATCACTTCTCAATTTAAAACCGTAAGCGGATTAGAAGTAGGAAATAATGTTCGTTTTTCGGGAATTAATGTTGGAACGGTCGAACAGATTCAACTAAAAAATGATTCAACTGTAATTGTTGTTTTAGTAATGAAAGAAGATGTTCGAAAATTCATTAAAACCGACGCTACGGCAAGCATTGGATCAGATGGTTTAATGGGCGATAAAGTTTTGACCATTACTCCAGGTGCGAAGTCTCAAAAAATGATTGAAGACAACGGCATCATCGCTTCTGTAGACGGAATTGAAATGCACGACATTATGAAAAGCGTTAAAAAGAGCGTGGATAATATTGGTGTAATATCAGACGAAATAGCCATTTTCAGCCACAGTATGAATAACGGAAATGGCGCTTTAGCTCGTTTGGTTAAAGATGATAAAATGGCGAATAGCGTTTCTAACACACTTTCTAACCTAGAATCTGGAACAAAAGGTTTTAGCGATAATATGGAAGCCGCAAAAAGCAACTTTCTTTTAAGAGGTTATTACAAGAAAAAAGAAAAACAAAAAGAGAAAAAGATAGAAGAAGCGAAAGAGAAACAAGAAGAAGCAAAAGAAAAAGCTGCTAAAGAACAAGAAAAAAAGGAGAAAGAGTTGAAAGAACAAAAGGAAAAAGAACAGAAGGAAAAAGAGGAAAAACAAAAAGAAGATGCTAAAAAAGCAGAAGCTGAAAAGAAAAAGTAACTCCTAATTTATTACAAATATTAATAAGTTATAACTCATTGTTAATCTTTTATAAATCTTTTTACATCTACATTTAACTGCCGTTTTTAAACAGCAAAAACCTACATATATGCCTACCACATTCAAACATACCGCCTTAAAAGTTTTAAAAATCACTGGAATAACAATTGCAGTGATTTTGTTTTTGTTGTTTATTATTCCGTTGCTTTTTCCTGGAAAAATTGCTTCTGAAGTAAAGAAAATTGCCAACGAAAGATTAGATACTAAATTGGATTTTACGAAATCTAAACTTTCCTTTTTTACGCATTTCCCAGCTTTGACTGTTTCGTTAGACGAATTATCATTAACAGGTTCTAAGCCTTTTAGCAATGATACTTTGTTAAAAGCAGATGAAGTTGCTTTTGGAATTGACATAAAAAGATTACTATTTGACAATGAGGTAAAAATCAACAAACTTTATGTTTCTGATGCTTTGATTAATGTAATGGTGAATGAAAAAGGTCAAGCCAATTATAATATTTATGTTGCACCTGAAAAACGAAAAGAAGAAAAAGATGCACCAGAAGAAGGAACAGCAATTCGATTAGAAAGAATAGATATAAAAAATTGCCACGTAAAATATAATGATCGTTCGGCAAAAATTTTGGTCGATGCAAAAGGTTTCAATTATGTTGGAAAAGGAAACTTAAGCGAAGATATTTTTGATCTTGCCACAGATGCCAAAATTGATAATCTTGATTTCTTTTATGACAGAACAGGTTATGTTAGAAAAAAAGAAGTTCGCGCCGAATTAATTACCCGAATCAATACCAATTCGCTTTCTTTTATTCTGCAAAAAAATGAATTGCGTATTAATAAACTGCCTTTAAAATTTACCGGTTTATTTACCATTTTACGCGATGGATATAAAATTGATATCAAAGCTTTATCAGAAAACACAACTGTAAAAGATTTATTATCAGTAATGCCACCAGAATATTTGACTTGGCTAGAAAAAACGGAGATTTCTGGAAGAAGCGATTTATTATTGACTTTTAAAGGAGATTATAACGTAGCCAAAAAACAAAAACCAAACTTGGCTTTCAACTTAAAAATTAATGAAGGTTCGGTAAATCATAAAGATGCGCCGGTTCCTTTAAAAGATTTTCAAATGGATTTGAATGCCATTCTTCCGTCTTTAGATCCAGAACAATTGTTAGTGAATTTGAGAACTTTAAAATTTAAAGTTGGCGATAAAGATTATTTCAACGCTTATCTGCACAGCAAAGGTTTAAGCGAAATGAATATTAATGCAAGTGTAAAAGGAGCTTTAGATTTAGCGGTTGTCGATGCCGCTTTGGGATTAAGTGATTTTGATTTGAAAGGAATTTTAAAAACCGATATTCAGGCGAAAGGACTTTTCAGCACTTCAAAAAAATTATTTCCAAAAACTATTGGTGGAATTTCTTTGCGAAACGGATGGCTTAAAACAAAATATTATCCAAATCCAATTACAAATATCACTTTTGTAGCAAATATGCTTAATAAAGCGGGAACTTTTCAAGATTTGATTGTTGCCGTTGCGCCTGCGTCATTCACTTTTGAAGGAAATCCAGTTTATATAAACGCTGCATTATCAGATTTTAATGATTTGGCTTATAATGCTAAAATAAAAGGAGAATTAAATGTTGGAAGAATTTATCAGGTTTTCTCACAAAAAGGTCTTGATTTAACAGGTTATGCAAAAGCCGATCTTTCTCTAAAAGGAAAACAAAGCTACGCCACAACTGGACAATATGATAAATTAGACAATAGAGGAACTCTGATTCTTAAAAATATAAAAGCAACTTCAGAATTGTTTCCAAAAGCCTTTTTTATCAAACAAGGAAATTTCCGTTTTCAAAACGAAAAAATGTGGTTTGAGAAATTTTATGCCTCTTACGGAAAATCCGATTTTGATATTAATGGTTATTTGTTAAATACCATTAATTATTTCCTAGAATCAAATGGAACTTTGAGCGGAAACTTCAACTTAAAATCAAAATTGATTAATGTTGACGAATTCATGGCGCTCGAAAAAGGAGAAAATAAAGATCAAAAGACAGAAATAGAATATGCAAAAGAAGATCATCCGAAAATGAGCGGTGTTGTTATGATTCCGAAAAATCTAAATGTAAGCTTAAATGCAAATGCAGACAAAGTAGAATACAACGGATTGATAATCAATAAACTTAACGGAAAAACTGGCGTTAAAAAAGAAGGATTTTACTTAGAAAATATTAACTTTAACATCATTGATTGCATTGTCGGAATTAATGCTTTTTATAAAGATGAATCTCCAACAGCTGCGCACTTTGACGCACATTTCACTGCAAAAGATTTCGATGTACAAAGAGCATACAAAGAAATTCCGATGTTCCATGATATGGTTTCTGCAGCGGAAAAAGCACATGGAATAATTTCTGTAGATTATAAAATTAAAGGCGACTTAGACGGAAATATGGGGCCAATCTATGCATCTCTTAACGGTGGCGGAACCATAAATCTGCGCGATGTAAAAATTCAAGGTCTGAAATTATTTGACGGAATTAGTTCTAAAACTGGACAAGACGGTTTGAATAATCCAGACATGAAAGGAATTGAAATCAAATCGACTATTGATAAAAACTTAATTAATGTTGAGCCATTTACCTTTAAAGTGGCTGGTTTTAGACCAACAATTAAAGGAACTACAAGCTTTGATGGACTTCTTGATCTTAGAATGCGTTTAGGTCTGCCTCTATTCGGAATTATCGGTTTTCCTATCGTCGTTACGGGTACGCATGAAGCTCCAAAAATAAAAATTTTCAGTAAAACAGGTCAAGAAATTAATCCTGCGGTTTATGATGAAAAAAGAAATAAAGTAGTTAAAAAAGAAAAAGTCAGCAAATCCAAAACATAATATGATGAAAAAAGAAAAGCAAAATAAAAATGGATTTTTTGAAACGTTTGCTTCCAAAGTTACAAAAGCAACTGGAAGCACGACTGCATTTATAAGTGCCTTTTTGCTTGTGGTTGTTTGGGCTATTTCTGGACCTATTTTCAATTATTCTGAAACCTGGCAATTAGTTATTAATACAGGAACAACTATTATAACTTTTCTGATGGTATTTCTCATTCAGAAAGCACAAAATAAAGATTCGCTTGCTATTCAGCTAAAGCTAAATGAACTCGTAGCTTCTAATGAAATGTCTAGCAACAGTCTTATTGATATTGAAGAAATGACCGAAGAAGAAATGATTATCATTCAAAAATACTATCGCCGATTAAGCGAATTGGCGAAGAAAGAAAAAAGCATCAAAACTTCACATTCTATTTCAGAAGCGCAAGAACTTCATAATAGAAAACACAAAAAATAGCACCAAATACACAACCAAAACTTAACTTTAAATAACCATAAATGAAACTGAGCTCTACCGAAACTTATTGGCCATTAAAAAATGCCATGAAACACAGCTATCCTTCTATAGCTTCTGATATCACAACCGATGTTTTAATAATTGGCGGCGGTATTACAGGAGCTTTAATGGCTTATAAATTAGTAAACGAAGGCAAAAAAATTGTTCTTGTAGACAGAAGAGATGTTTGCGGAGGCAGCACATCTGGAAGTACCGCTTTATTACAATACGAAATTGATGTTCCGCTTCATCAGCTAATCAAGCTTAGAGGTACAAAATGCGCCATAGAAAGTTATCAAAATGGCAAAAAAGCCATTTTTGATCTTCGAAATATCATTGATGCCGTGGGTTGTGACTGCGGTTTTGAATTCAAAAAAAGCATCTATTTTACCACTTTAAAGAAAGATGTTCCTTTTTTAAAAAATGAATTCAAATCAAGAAAACAACATGGTTTCGAAGTAAGCTGGCTCAGCAGATCTGAATTGCAAAAAATGGGCTTAAATGCAATTGCTGCTATAGAATCTAAAACTGCTGCTGTTATGGACCCTTTTAAACTCGCAGGCGATTTACTTTTTTATTGTCATGAAAAAGGAATGCAGATTTATGACCGAACTAATATTACGGGCATTCAGCATCAAAAAGGGAGAATTATTGCGACTTGCGAAAATAAATACACCATAAAAGCAGACCATATTATACATTGTACGGGTTATGAAAGCACAGAAACACTGCAAGAAAAAGTTGTTGATCTGAAAAGCACTTTTGTAATTGCTTCAGAAAGCCAGCCTGATCTTCCTGAAAATTTTAAACACGCCATATTCTGGGATACAGGAAATCCTTATAATTATATTAGAACGACAGATGATAACCGAATTATTATGGGCGGAGGTGACGAGGAATTTAAAGATGCCAATAAACGTGATAAATTACTTCCAAAAAAAGAAAAATATCTTTTAAAACAATTCTTAAAAAGGTTCCCTGATTTGGAGTTTAAAATTGATTATTCTTGGGCAGGAACTTTTGGAGAAACCAAAGACGGACTTCCCTATTTCGGAAAACCAAATTCGAGAAGAAACGAGCATTATTTTTTAGGTTTCGGAGGAAACGGAATTACGTTTAGCGTAATGGCAATGAATTCTATTCTGGATTCTCTTAATAATAAAAAGAACACAGATTTGGAGTATTATAGGTTTGGACGTTAACAAAGGTTCTGAGATACTAAGATGCTAAGTTTCTAAGTTTTTATCTTAGTAGCTTAGCATCTTAGAACCTTAACAACTTCAAGAAAAAACCAACTCCATCTGAATATTACATCTTTTATACGGCGTTTCTAAACCAAAAACTTTTTCAAAACCAAGTTTATAATAGAGATTGATTGCAGGTTTTAAGATCGTATTGCTTTCCAAGTATATTTTTTTTGCTCCAAGTTCTTTTGCTTTTTCGGCAATTGCTTTTCCTAAAAGCCAGCCAATACTTTTACCTTGAGCTTTTGGAGAAACTGCCATTTTTGCCATTTCAAAATCATAATCGGCTACATTTGATTTTATGAGTGCGCAAACACCGACAGGTTCATTTTCATATAAAGCAACCAAAATTTCGCCACCTTTATTAATAATATATTCTTCAGGATTATCTAATGCTTTATAATCAGATTCTTCCATTTCAAAATAAGTCGAAATCCATTCTACATTTAAGTCTCTAAATGCTTCTTTATATTTAGAATCATATGTAACGATTTCTACATTTTTGCTTTCGCGAAGTTTTTTCTGATCGCTAACTCTTTTAAAAAGTGATTTCTGCTGCAATAAAAACTCCCATTCTTCAACTGCAGCCCAAAGATTGTGTTTCGCTTCAGAAATTAAACCTTCAACAGCAACATCAATATCTAATAATTGCTGTTTGATTTTCTCAGAAATCTCAATTCCTTTTTTTGTTAAAACAACATTATTTTTACGTTTGTCTTCTGTTTTTATACCTTCTTCAAGTATTCCAGCTCCAACCATCTCCTGGATAATTTTACTTACAGAAGGTTGCGAATGCCCAATTTCATTAGCAATTTCGGTAATCGTAATTTCTCTATCTTCCGCAATTGTATAAAACACAGGAAACCATTTCGGATTAAAATCTACTCCATATAATTCGTAAATTTTAGAAGCATCGTCTGTAAAAGATGCTGTCATTAAACGTAAACGACTTCCTAAAGCTACTTTTCCGACTTTATTAAAAAATTCCATAACAATAATTAATTATATAACTAGTTATGCAAATGTATAAAAAAAATCTTTTTTGTAAAAAGTTTTTTTTTAGGTGCTAAGAAACTAAGGTTCTAAGATACTAAGATTTTTTCTTTACTTAGTATCTTAGAACCTTATTAGATATATATCTTGCTTAAAAGCTAGCGACATTATGTATTCCAATTGAATGAAGAGGTTTAGAATCTTAGCATCTTAGAACCTCAGCAACTCTATTAAGCTGTAATCGCCAACGAGTTCAAATTAAATTTATATTCTTTTGGACTGCAATTGTATTTCTGTTTGAATATTTTAGAGAAATAGCTTCTGCTTGTAAAACCAATACAATACACAATTTCTGAAATATTTAAATCAGAAGTTCTAATTAAAACTTCTGCTTTTAATACGCGCATATGAGTAATATAATCGTTCACAGTTCGATTATGGATCATTTTGAAACCTTCTTGAAGTTTATTTGGCGACAAGCCCGATTTTTTACTTAAAGATTTAATTGAAAAAGCTTCTTCTGGAGTTGATTTTATAAACTCGGAAAGTTCTTTTATTTCTTCCATTTCTCTCAAAGTCAATCCGTTTGATTCGTTTGCAAAAGCATGTAAATCGTCAGAATGCTGCTGAATTTCCATTGCCAGAATAATTCTCATAATTCCTTCTTTCAAAAGATTTCTAACAATTCCGGTTTGCGTAATCGAATTAAGCTGCTCGATTTTTTCCGCAATTTGTAAATTATAAGAACCGATATAAAAGAAATCTTGAACCAAATTATTTTCAAAGAAAGTATCTCTTACTTTTTGATTTAAAGATTGCGCTTGTTGTTTTGTATCACTTTGTGTTCCAACAATTATCAGAGTCAATTTTGTCTTTTTTCCTTTTTCAAAAAATAAAACATTATCCTGATTTTCTTTAGAAGTTACGATAGCGGTCTGAAAGGTTTTTAATTTTCGCTCTTCTCCATTCAATCCGAAACTATGCGAAAGATTTCCTTTAGAACAATAAGCAAAATAAATAGGAGATGATTTCACATTCAAAATATCCAATCTTACATCTGTAGAAAATGTCATGTCAAATTGAACATAAGAAATAGCGTCATTAAAAGAAGCCCCGATTATGGAACCTTCGGCAAGACTATTTTCAACTTCCAACGTATATTCGTCTAAGTCAAAAGTCACTTTTCCTCCAAAATTAGTATGAAGTTCATCAAAAATATTCTGAGTTTTTTCTGTATTTATAGTAACTATTTTCATGGTCGCCGGATTTAAATTCTATAATGTATCCAACAGATTATTTGTAAAAATCTGAGAATTCAAAGTTCGTTTAATCATAGACCAAAATTGTTATATAATTTTCCAGTTTTGTTTTATAATTCCTTATAAATGCTTACTTTAACATAAATTGAAGAATTGATATAATAAGTATGAAAAGTTTCTCTTTTGCTCCAATAAGTTCACCAACTTCCAAAATATTAATTTTAGGCACTATGCCTGGAACAAAATCCTTAGAACTAAATCAGTATTATGGTCATAACCAGAATAATTTCTGGAAATTTATGTTTAAAATATTAAATGAAGAATTCTCAGAAAATTATGAAGACAGAAAAAACCTGTTAATTAAAAATAATATCGCATTGTGGGATGTCTTACAATTTTGCGATCGAATTGGAAGTCTAGACAGCGCTATAAAAAATGAAATCGCAAATGATTTTGAACAATTTTTAGAAGCTCATCCTCAAATAACTACTATTTTATTTAATGGACAGAAAGCGGCTTCGTTTTTTAAGAAATATGTTCATTTAAATAAAGATTATCAAACCTTTACATTACCTTCTACAAGTCCCGCCAATGCCAGTAAGTCTTTTCAGAGTAAATTAGACCAATGGAAACTCATTAAAACATATTTATAATTAAGGTTGTTTTATACAATTTTAATACAAATATTGGAATCATGTAACTTTTTCCTTTTAAAGTATAACAAATCTCAACTACTCTTAAAGTAATTTTACAAAAAGAAAAATAAGCCATATTGAAGATTTGACAAATGAAAATGGAAAGGCTTTCTTCTTATTAAAATTGACAAAGCAAACTGTAAAAAGTTTAGTCTATAAAGAGAACATTGGTTATGTTAGTTTATTTTTGGGAAAAAGCTACTCTATAGAAATATAGAGTAGCTTTGTTTTTATAGGCTACCATAAAATTCAAAAAGCATGAAAATTCAGACCTATTATAATCATATTCGGTTTTATAAACCGCATCATTTCATATACTATCCTGTTTTAATTTTGTTTCTAATTGCGAGTATTTATTTTGCGATTACAACAAAAGATCAATTAATCTGGGCTTTTATAAGCGTCGGTTTTATATTTTTATTTGCCTTGGCATTTATGCTTCGTCAGCATTATGCACTTACTTTGCAAAACAGAATTGTACGCCTAGAAATGCGTTACCGCTATTTTACACTAACTGGAAAACGCTTCGAAGAATTTGAATACAAACTAACAGACGATCAAATATTTGCATTGCGTTTTGCACCAGACAACGAATTGATTCCACTTGTAGAAGATGTTTTAAAAAACAACTTAACTGGCGATGCGATCAAAAAAGCAATCGTACACTGGAAAGCAGATTATCACAGAGTTTAGAAAAATATCAATGTCAATTTCAAAAATCAATAACAACAGCAATAATAACCACAATAATCAATTGAAAATTTAAATTCATTTGATACTGGATTAGTTTTTTACAATTGTCCATTGCTTTTTGACATTATTATTATTTTTTGACATTGTTATTGACATTGATTTTTGTTATTATTATTGAACCTTCTTTTTATTAAAAATCAAATAAAACAAAAACAATAAAATCCAAACTACAGCAATTACAATAAAATAGATTTGGATAATATTCGGATGAAGATAATTTGGCTGATAAAATAGTTTATCTAAAGTGGTAAATTTTTCAACCAAAGCCTTTCTATCAAAATTATTTCTAATTCCGTTTAACGGTTCATCATTATTATCTCTATAATGATAAACATCTTGCGCCAATTGTTTCGGAACTAGATTCGTTTCTACATTGTATTTTTTAAGAATCGTATCTAATTTTTGAAACACATAAGTTAGAGAATCTTTCTTCGATTTATATAATAAATTATAACGCTCAATTGCGGCTTGACGTTTCTGTTTATCAATCGAATCTCCTTTTACACTACTAAACAAAGAATTGTTTTCTAAGAAAATACAAATATCTTTATCATGTTCTGGATGCACAGGAACGCTTTTAAAAACAATTTCGGTGCTGTCATTAAATTCTCTTTTCGAAAGAACTCGTTTGTACAATTCTTCTTTATCAAAACCTAAAATATCCAGAATACTGTCTGCTTTATTGGTTGTTTTATCAAAAGTACTCGTCAAAGCTTTTATGGTATCGATACTATAATAAGTGGTTTCTGTAATAGGGTATTCACCAGCCGAAATGGTATCTTCTTGTTTAATTACAGGATAAGGTTTCGGATATAAAATATTCTCATAATTAAACAATTTCTCCGAACTGTAAGAAGTATAACCATACAAAAAAGGATTTAAAACATTCAATATTTTTTTATCCTTATTAAAATCTTTTTCAGGTAATTCTGTTTTCAGTTTCGCATTCATTCCAAAACTGTAACTAATAAAAAATGAAAAAGTCAAAAAAGAGATCAACAACAAGCAAGTTGCTATTTTCAATAAATTTCTGCCTTTATAATTTTCTCTAGAATGTTTTTTAACTAAAAAAATCAGAAAAAATAACAGAAACAATCCGCTTACAAAGAAATGCGAAATAGAAACGTCATCGTAAAATTTAAATCTGTAGAATTCGGTATAAATATTTATTTTCCCTAAACCTCTGAAAGTTAAATAACCATAGAGAAAATAAACTAAATGAATTAAGGCTAATACAATAACAGATTTTACGAAGTAACGTTTTAGATTTTTAGTCATGGAAATAGGTTCTAAGTTGCTAAGATTCTAAGATACTAAGTTTTTTTTAAGGGACAAAGGCTCAAAGTTTTTTTACTAAAACAAAAAAGACGCACCAAAGTGCGTCTATACAAAACTGAGTAAAAAACCTCAGAACCTTAGAATCTTAGCAACTCAGAACCTTACTTAACCTCAAACCCTTCTTTCACAATTTCTTTTTCCACTTTATCAATTAACTTATTGGTTTTGCCAGTTAATCTTTCTTTTTTCCAATCTCCTTTTACATATAAAGCTAAAGTAATTAAAGCCGTAAGAACCGAAGCAATCGGAAAAGCCCACCAAATTCCGATTTTACCTAAAGAAGTATTATGCGACAAGATAAAAGCAAGCGGAAACTGAATTACCCATTGCGAAACCAAAGTCAGAATCATTGGTAATTTTGTGTTTCCAACCGCACGGAAAACGCCCATCAAACAAAGTTGCAAACCTAGAAATCCCCAAGAAAGACAAGTTATTCTCAATAATTCTGTTCCGCCTTTAATAACCTCCTGGTCGTTTGGAACAAAAAAAGCAATTAAATAGGGAGCGAAAATAAAAGCGATAATACCAAGTCCAGTCAATAATCCGAAACCTAAATAAGCACCTAATTTTGCAATTTCAGCCGCACGGTCGACGTTTCCCGCACCAATATTTTGACCAACCAAAGTTGCAATTGCCATTGATAAACCTAAAGCTGGAATCAAAATTAACTGAATCAAATTTGATCCCGCACCGTAAGAAGCAACTGTTAAGGTTCCAAAACGTACAATTAAAAAAGTAATCGCCATCATTCCTAAAGCACGCATCGATTGTTCAATTGATGAAGGAAATCCGATTTCAAAAGCTTTTTTAATATGTTTAAAATCTGGTTTAAAATCTGAAATGCGAAGATGGATGCCATGTTTTCCGCGAAACAAGATTGCAAATCCGATTATAATTGCCAAAAGCTGTGTAAATAAAGTTGCTAAAGCTGCACCTTTTACGCCCATTGCAGGAATAAAATTCCAACCGTAAATAAATAGCGGATCAAGAGCAAAATTCAAAATAACGGTTCCTAAAACTATATAAACTGGTAAAGTAACGCGTCCGACTCCACGCATAATCGATTGGAAAATCATAAATCCGAAACTAAAAACCAAACCAATAAAGGCGACGCGCATAAATCCTAAAGCATCGACATAAACTTGTGGCGTTACTTTTAAGAGATATAAAAAATATGGACTCAATATATACCCAATTATTGACAGTACAATCGAAACAATAATAACCATTGATAATGTTTGTGCCGCCACATGATTGACCATTTCCTGATTTCCAGCACCAAAATACTGAGCAATTAAAATTGATCCTGCAATGGCAAGTCCAGTTCCTAATGCAATCGTTAAAAATATTACGGGCGTACTTATTGAAACTGCTGCAACGGCATCTCCGCCCAATCGCCCAACCCAAAAAGCATCAACTAACTGATAAGCGGCTTGTAATAAATTAGCAATCATAATCGGAACTGCCAATTTTAATAATGAAGAAAGAATTGGTCCTTCTAATAATTCATTTTTTTTCATTTATTCGAAATAAAATTTAAAAATAAGTTGATATATCAACTTTTAAAGTTTAAAAAAAATTAAAGCGTTTCTAGTTTATCTGCGTATGATTTTACAATACCCAAAGCTTCGATTCTTTCTTTTGGAGAAAAAACAGACATTACCTCATCTTCAGCTCTTTTCATAAGAGAACGAATTTCTTTTGCCATCGCAGAACCTTCTTCAGTAAGACTTACAATGTTTTTTCGTTTATCGATTTTATCTTTTACAACTTCAACTAAATTCTTTTTTTCGAGAGCTGTAATACTTCTCAAGATAGAAGATTTGTCTCGCATTGTCTTATCTGATAATTCTCTCTGCGAAAATCCACTATGGCGTAAAATCATAAGTAATGGCAATTGTTCAAGTTGCAACGTAATTCCTGCTTCTGCTATCAACGCATTTGTTCTTCTAAAAATTGCCCTTTTCATACGATGAATTTGAAAAAAGAAGCTATCTGCTATTTCTTCTTTATCAAAGTTTAAAACACTTTCTTTATCTGCATTTGCTTTTTCCATGATGCAAATTTACAAAAAAGGATGACATGTCAACTATTTTTGAAAAATTAATCATTTAACTGATATTCAATTGTTTCAATCAAATAATTCGACTTAAAAAAGAAATTTGAACGATTATTTTTACTAACTTTATTGTTAAAATTTTCCTAATCAAATAAAAATAAAGCTGATGAAAAAATTATTTATTTTTTTGGTAATGACGCTCTTTTGGATTCCAGTAAATGCTCAAACATTTGCAGAGAACACTTCAATTGAAAGTTTAACAACTGTTAAATCCGAAAGTGAAAATTTTCAGGATAATTATGCTGACGATCTCCCTTGGCACGCAAGAAGATTTAAAGTGACTGCTGGCGCTTTTTTTCCAGTTAATAATACAGAAGTTAAAGTGGGTAGTAATAATGGTGAATTTGGAAATATAATTGATTTTGAAAAAGATCTTGGCTTTAATAAAAGTACGACTTCTTTTTTCGGAACTTTTGAATGGAGAATTTCCCGAAGATCTAGACTTGGCGCAGAGTATTATTATTTAAGCAGAAATTCTACAAAAACACTTCAGAAAGAAATTGAATTTCGAGATCATGTTTATCCTGTAAATGCTACTGTTTATGCTTTTATGGACAATCATATAGGAAGAATTACTTATGGTTATGCATTTGTCTCAAAACCAAAATATGAAATCGGAGCTCTTATTGGCGCGCACGTTCTTTTTGGCGATGTTGGAATAGGACTGGCTGGCGAAACAGCAAATTTAGAATACAAAGATAATTTTGGCTTTACTGCTCCTCTACCCGATATTGGAGTTTGGGGAGAATTTGTCTTAGGAAGAAAAGTTGGTCTATATGCTAACTTCAATTATTTTGCAATTAAAATCAACGACTTTGACGGAAGATTGTTGAGTTACAATTTATCAGTTTTGTATAATGTCTATCAAAATTTTAGTCTTACCGCTGGTTATACTGGCCTAAATATCAGAGTTGATATGGAAAAAGAAAGACTAAATGGATTCTTTAAATGGGGATATAATGGCCCAACTTTAACCGCAACTTATAGTTTTGGAAATCATGTGAAGCTTTACAAGCATTGATTTTGAGCTTCTAAGGTTTTGAGTTGCTAAGATTCTAAGGTTTTGGTTTGCGTATATTTTTTTAAACGCTAAGAACGCTAAGGTTTACGCAAAGTTCGCAAAGCTTTTTCTACACAAAGCTTTGCGAACTTAGCGTTTTTATAAAACTCGCTTATCAAAAAATCTTAGCGCTCTTTGCGTTAAAATTAAGTTCAAAGTTAAGAAAACCTGAAACCTGAAACTTGAAACAAAAAATAAGAAAAACAAACCCGATAGCTGCTCAGCTATCGGGTTCACTTCCAAACTTAAACTTACTTAACTCAAAATAAACTAACTAATTTATTTTTCTTTTGGAGTGAATTTTATAGCTGTTCCTCCTCCAGCTGCCAACTTAATGTTTAACACGGTTTTGCTGTTTACTGTTTGTTTAGAGATTGTAACCGGATAGGGATTTGTTTTATAATTTGCTCCTGCTCCGTCTGCATATATTTCTGCTTCGTATTCTTTATTTTTATCCAAGAATGAAAGTGCAACTTTTAAATCTCTGGCATTTCTATTTGTAATAGATCCTAAATACCAGTTTTTCTCGTCCCAATCTTTACGGGCGATTGTGGTATATTCTCCAATTTTTGAGTCTAAAACTTTGGTATCAGACCAAGTGCAAGGAACGTCTTTTACGAATTGAAATTCAGGTTTTCCTTCGTAATTTTCAGGTAAATCTGAAGCCATTTGCAACGGACTAAAAATAATGACATACAACGCCAATTGATTTGCCAAAGTCGTCTGTACTTTTGCTCCAGAAGGTGTTTTATAATCAAAATTGAAGTTTCCTGGAGTATAATCAAAAGGTCCAGAAAGCATTCTGGTGAAAGGCAAAGTTGTTAAATGTTCTGGCGTATTTCCGCCGTCTACAGACCATGCATTGTATTCTTGTCCTCGTCCGCCTTCTTGAGACATGAAGTTTGGATAAGTACGCTGCAAACCAGTTCCTTTCATTGGTTCGTGATTGTCAATCATAATATGATATTTGGCCGCCGTTTCGATTACTTTTCTGTAATGACGCGCTCCGTATTGGCTATCATGCCATTCTTTTTTATCTAAAAATTTGTTTACATAACCCGTTTTAACCGAATTCACACCCATTTTCTGATACAGTTTAAAAGCATCTTCTAATTGGTTTTCGTAATTTTTAGTCGCTCCAGCTGTTTCGTGATGCCCGATTAAACGAACATTTTTAACGGCAGCATATTTTGTAATTTCTTCTAGATTAAAATCTGGATAAGCTTTTACAAAACTAAACGCAGAACCATCTGCCGTCCAGTCGCCGTCCCAGCCTTCGTTCCAACCTTCTACCAAAACTCCGTCAAAACCATTTTTTGCTGCAAAGTCGATATATTCTTTCGTGTTTTTTGTAGTTGCGCCATGTTTTGGTCCTTGTCCCCAAGTATATTTTTCTAAGTGCATTCCCCACCAAATTCCAATATATTTCGAAGGTGTTATCCAAGATAAATCTTCAATTTTTGACGGCTCGTTTAGATTCAGCATAATGGTTGAAGTTGCCACTTCTCCTGGATTTTTACCTACAACGATAGTTCTCCAAGGCGTTTTAAAAGGCGTTTCTGCATATACTTTCACACCATCTGACCAAGGCACTAAATCACTTTTATATTGTTTATCAGATGTTTTTAAAAGCGTCATCGAAGCAAAATCTGTTAAATTGGCTTCGTGAATCGCTACATACAATTTGTCTTTGGTTTCAAAAGTTGCAGGCGTATTAATTGTATCCGTTTTACTCATTAATGTTTTGCGATATTCACTTTCATAATAACTGTTTTCGCGGTGAACCGGAATCCACCAAACTTCATTATTATCTTTAAAAGTAAATTGCGTTACTTCATTAGAGATTTTCACTTTTCCTAAATGTGGCTGTTTTGGAAATTCATATCGAAAACCTACGCCATCATCAAAAACCCTGAAAATAATATCCACCAAGCGCTCCTCGCCTTTTGCTTCTTTAAGATGAACAATCAATTCGTTATGATGATCTCTCACTTTTTTGAATTCTCCCCAAGGTTGTTCCCAAGTTTCATCTGCCGATTTTTCTTCCGTTGAAACCACTTCAAAACCGTCAGTCATTTTAGCTAATCCTTGAAACTCAAATCCCATAAGAGAAGGCTCAATAACTGATTTTCCGTTAGAAGAAAAACTATATTGCGGCTGTCCCGAAGGCGTTAATTCAAAAGTTAATTCAGAGATTTTTTCTGGAGAACTGATTTTATACGTTTTTTTAGTACTGCATGCCAGCATTACTATTGATGCCAGCGCCATTATACAGTATCTATATTTTCTGTTTTTCATTATTTAAATTGTATTAATTACAGCTCTATTTTATTTCGCTCATTATTTGTTTTGCTTTTGCAGGCTGCATCGAAACAAAGTAATTAAACGCTTGATTTAGTTTTTTCTGGGCGTCTGCATTTCCTTTTTTCTGTACGCGTAAATCATACAATTTGCTGATATCTGGAAATATATTTTCGGTATTTTTTACTCCAGCAAAAGTTTTTATTTTTTCAACAAAAGAATAACCAAATTCAACTGTTGGCTCTATCATAGTTCCTTCACCGAAATCATTCCAAGTAATTAATTGCAAATAATTTACATTGGCATTTTTGGCAAGTGTAAGTGTTTCATCAAGTGTTGCTCCATTTTTATGATCGATTGTCCAGCCGATTGCTGCTCCGCCTCCGCCTTCTGCATAAAAATCTTTAAAACCAGGATAAGCGCTTCCTATTGCAACAGCTAATTTTGGTTTTGTATTCGTATAAAAATTAGTTAGAAAACTATTGTCTTTATACACCCACGCATACTCGCCAGAAGCATTGTCTCCTGCTTTTACAGAATGATCCCAAAGTGTTAGGAAAGTCGGTTTCGTTGTTAATGTATTAAACACATTGGTCCATTCAGCAGGCGTTTGCAAAACAATTGGTCCAAAATTCATTAGAAGTGGTTTGCCATTAATTTTGATATAATTAGCATCAGTAAAATAATTGTTTTGTACATAAGCTAAATCTGTTTTTGCAGCGCTAGTTACCGAAATGGCTTTTCCAGCATTGACAACATTGGTCAAAAATCGGTCTTCGTATACAATCGCGTATTCTAAACCAACTTTGTCTAACATGTCAATTAATTGTTCTGTATTTTCTTTTACCATTCTATAATCATTTACGTCGTAAGTGCCGTACCAATCGATTAGAATTCCATCAATTCCTGAATATTTCATCAGTAGTAAATGATTTTCAATCACATTTTTATCGCCTGAGTGATATGGTCCAATCAGCGGATAATAATACGATGCTATTTCTCTCCTTCCGCTTGCATTTACATTGTTCGGATTTTTATTTGCCATTGTCCAATGGTATCCCCATTTTTTATCGGCACTGCTTTCGTTGGTTTCAAACCACGGCATATAGTGCATGTAAATTTTGGTGCTGTTGGTTTTCTCAATCGCAACAGGTGCTGTTTTTTCTGGTTCTGTCGGTTTATCTGAACTCTTGTCATCGCTGCTGCAGCCAGCAACCATCACAATATTCATTAAACCAAAAACCAATGATGTGATATATCTTTTCATAATTAATTAATATTTGCTTTTACAATAAATTGCTTTTAACCATTTTAACACATAGAAACATAGCTTTACAAACTCACCAAAGGCGTTTCACTTGCATTAACAAACATAGCTATGTGTTAGAAACTAGTTTCTTTTTATATTCTATTCTTCACATAAAAAATCTATGTTTCTATGTGTTAAATATTTTTTTTACTAATGTAGCTCTGTTAATTAGTTATGCTTAAAAACATGTCAGCCTTCCACGACTAACCAACATGGAAGACTGACATTAAATAACCTAATACCCAGGATTCTGTTTCAGGTTTTTATTTGTTGTTAACACTGAACTTGGAATTGGAAAAATAGCTCTGTATTTTTCGGTTGCACCTTTTTCCCACCAAGGCAAAAAGAAAGTTCCAAAACGGATATTGTCTGTTCTTCTTCTTCCTTCAAATGTGAATTCTTTCAGCAATTCCTGATCAATAAACGCAAGATCAATTGTAGTTGGCATTTCTTCGCCAGCGCGTGTAACTACTTGCTGTAAAAATGGTTTAGCCAAATCTGGTGAACCTAAACGAACGTAACATTCTGCTTGCATCATTAAAATTTCTGCATAACGAATTAAAACGAAATCATGATCACGTTCCCATTGTTCTCCAGCTTTCATTTCATATTTTGCTAAACGAACACCTTCATTTTCTTTTGCATCTGTCAAACTTGTTAAGTTTTCTGTATAAGTCAGCGGTTCTCCGTTATCCATCATAATTACAGAACCTGTCGCCAAGTTGATTTGATCGCCTTGCAGCATACATTTTTTTCTTTTGTCTGTATCGGCAAAAGCAGAATAAACTCCTGGCTGTGCACACATTCCGTTGGCGCTCCATGGATAATTTCCTGTTGGCGAAATGGCTAATTTTTGGTTGTAATGTGCAGACATTGAGTTCATGTAATTCCCAACTGTTCCCGCTTTTGAATCGTAAGGAATTGCGAAAATGATTTCTGAAGAAGTCTGATTTTCTGTTGCAAAATTGGCAAAGAAATCTGGCGTTAAAGTATATCCAGTAACTTTCTGACACATATTGATACAATCTTGCCAACGCGCAACACCGATAAATGCTTCTGAATTAAGATATAATCTTGCCAAAATAGAATAAGCAACATTTTTAGTTAATTTAGAATAAACCACATTTCCATTTAAATACGGAATCGCGTCTGTTAATTCTTTTTCTACAAAATCGTAAACTTCTTTTCTAGTTGAATTAGTCGGAAGATCGGTATCTTCAAAATTGGTCACAATTGGCACATTTCCGAATAAATCTAAAAGATTGTAATAGTAATAAGCTCTAACAGCTTTCAATTCGGCAAAAATTGGTGCTTTTGCTTGCTCTGTCAAAGTCGATTTATTTATCTGATAAATAATCGCGTTGATCTTTGCAATTCCAGTGTAATTGTAACGCCAAGCCGAAAGAATCATTCTGTTGTCGGCTTTCCAAGTATGTTTTTGCGCATCTTGATATTGTCCGCCATCGTACCAGTTGGTTCCTCTTGTTGGAATTGTCGCTTCATCTGAAACAGTTTCATTCAAAAAGAAAACATATTCGCAAGTTGGATAATTGTTCGAAATCGGATCTGCAAATCCTCTTAACGAAGAATAAGCTCCACCAACCAACGCATCAATTTCTTTAGTCGTGTTTCCAAAATTCCCATCTTCTACCTGATCATACAACTGCTCATTTAGATCAGTACATGATACCGTAAAAAGCATACTTAAAAGTATTGGTGCTATTATTTTGATTTTCATTTTTAGTATTTTATGGTTATCAAATTCGCTTAATTATTCAGCGTAAAATTTAGTCCAACAGAAATTGTTGTTGGTCGAGGATAATTATTGTATCGGTCAATTCCAGGAGCAGCCAAACCAGTCTGATCCATTACACCAGTCTGATTAATTCCGTCTTGAGCATTTAATCCAATCTCAGGATCAACACCTTTGTAACCTGTAATCACAAATAGATTTTCTCCCATTACATAGAATCTCACTTTAGATTTTTTATATTTTAATGGCAAAGTATACCCTAAAGAAAGTGTTTGAAGTCTGAAGAAAGAAGCATCTTCAATCCAGTAATCTGAATATTTTGGAGCAGAAGTAAGACCGCTGTTCAAGAAATCATCTGGCACATTAAACGCTGGCAACCTGTTCGGATCGTTTAGCATCATATTTGTCGCATTTAAAGCTTTTTGTCCAAACATTCCATATCCTGATACTCCAAGATCAAAGTTTCCATAAGAAAAATTCATTCCGATACCTAAAGTCAAATCGGGCTGAATATTTCCTAAATCTCTTTTGTCAGCATCAACCAAAGCACTTTCTGCAACCACTTCATTCGCCGCGTTGTAATACTGAATTTTTCCATCAGCATCTAAACCTGCATTTTTGAACCCCCAGAAAGTTCCAACAGGATAACCTTCTGCAATAATTTGAGAATATTGCCCAGACATACCTGCTAATCCATGAAGAGATCCGCTGTAAATAACATCTGTTTTATATGTTGGATTTGAAAGTTTTTCGATTTTTTGAACATTATGTCCCAATGTCAAATTAGCATTCCAATTGAATTTATCTCCTTTAATGATATCTGCATTCAAAGTCAATTCGACTCCTTTATTAGACATTTCACCAACGTTTGCCAGCATTGTTCCAACTAAATAAGGTGGTTGAGGCACTTCATACGTATATAATAAATCTTTTGTTGTTTTAGAATAATATTCAAAAGATCCTGTAATTCTGTTGAAAAGTCCGAAATCGAAACCAACGTTAATTTGTTCTGTAGATTCCCATTTCAAATCAGGATTCGGGTTTTGTTTTGGAGAATAAGCCAAACTCCAAGTTTTTGTAACTGGATCGTAGTAACTGTCATTTCCAACTCCTAAAATAGAAAGCGATTTGTACTCCCCAATTCCGTCTTGGTTTCCTGTAATCCCCCAACCTACTCTTAATTTTAAGTTGTCTAACCATCCTTTTGAAGATTCCATAAATTCTTCATTAGAAACTCTCCACGCCGCAGAAGCAGAAGGGAAAGTTCCCCATTTATTATTTTCTCCAAAACGGCTAGATCCGTCACGTCTTACAGTCGCTGTCAATAAATATTTGCCATCGTAACCGTAATTTGCACGAGCATAAAATGAAACTAAATTTGATTTTCCTTTGTATGAATAAACATCTCCTAAACGGTAATTATAACCAGCTCCTAAATTATTATAACCAAAAGCATCGGTTACAAAACCGCCTCTTTGTGCTCCAAAACCTTCGTAGATATTTTCAAGATAAGAATACCCAGCCAAAGCGCTAATGTTATGTTTATCGATTATTTTGCTGTAATTTACATAAAGTTCGCCTTGAGCATTTGTATATTCAGCGTAAGTTCTTTGCGCAAAACCGCCTTCTGTCTGTCCTTCCATAACCGCGTAAGACGGTTTGTAAGTTCCTCCTTTTACAGCATTATGTTCTAATGAAATATTTGCAGTTGCAGTAAAATCATTCAAGAATTTTACATCTGTTTTAAAATAACCTAAAAGTCTGTGTCTTTCGTTATCAAAAGTTCTGTTGGTTAAAATCTCAACCGGATTTTGATAAATATTTCCTGTTACTTCGCTAAAATCTCCATTTGCATCATAAACCGGAATCGTTGGATTTAAGTTATAAGCTCTTTCAAAAATTCTATAATCAATCGGATGCCATTTGTCAATATTTGCAAATAATCCCATATCAAATTTCACTTCTTTATTGTCGCCTAAAAATTGATAACCGCTAACATTTCCGCTTAATCTTTCTAAACCAGATTTTTTGATAACTCCTTCATTATTTAAATATGAAAGTGAAGTTCTAAAACCGCTGTCAGCTTTTCCAGAATTAATACTCAAAGTATGAGATTGAGAAATAGCAGTTTGCTCAATAGCTTTTTGCCAATTGGTATTTCCACCGTAATCTACAGCATCTGCAAGTCCGTTTTGGCGTACATAACCTCTCCACTGATTTGCAGATAATAAATCTAAGTTATCATTAACATAACCGAAACTAGTTTGCCCGCTGTACACAACAGAAACTCCTTTTGTTCCTGATTTTGTCGTAATCATAATTACTCCATTTGCTCCACGAGAACCGTAAATTGCTGTTGCAGAAGCATCTTTTAGAACGTCAACCGATTTAATATCCGAAGGTTGTACGATGTTAATATCAACACCTGCAATTCCGTCCACAACAATAAGCGGACTATTACTTGCTGTTAGCGAAGTTCCTCCACGAAGACGAATTGTAGAACCCGCCGCTGGATCTCCAGAAGGACGAATAATATTCAATCCTGCTACTTTTCCTTGTAAAACTTGCTCTGTAGAAGAAATTGTTCCTTTTACCAAATCATCTGCTCCAACTGTAGAAATTGCTCCAGTCAAATCTGATTTTTTTACTTTTCCGTAACCTACAGAAACAACTTGTACTTCTGCCAAAGCGTAACCGTCATTTTGCAGACGAACCTCATAATTGTTATTTCCAGTAATTTGGATTTTTTGCGTTGTCGATCCGATAAACGAAACTTCAATTGCACTTCCTGCGGCTACCTGAAGACTGAATTTACCATCAAAATCTGTTGTAGTTCCGTTTTTTGTTCCTACTTCAATGACAGAAGCTCCCGGCAATACCGTTCCAGTATTGTCATAAACGGTTCCTGAGATTTGTTTTTTCGTCTGCGCGAAAAGACCAGCAGAAAGAAAAAGCATAAAAATCATCAATACCGCTCCTTTAGCAGTCCACATTTTATGCTGGACGCTTTTTATATTTTTACTATTCATTAGAATTGGTGTTTTAATTTAATAGTGATTATTTGTCTAGAGTTTTAAGCGGAATCATCGTATCCGAAATCGTTTTGTCTTTGTTATCCTTAACCAAAACATGGATTTCGTTCAAATTCGGAAGTCCGTTTAATTCTGTAACCAGATTGACAAAACCTTTAATTTCTGTAGTTCCTCCAGAAAACTCACCAGAAAATGTTTTTGTTCCAGCAGTAATCGTGTAGATTAATTTGTTTACGCCTACTTCGTTGTTTTTTCTAGACATTCCAAGAAAATCTTTTTGACTGATTTGTAATGGGAAAAAACTGAAACTTGGCGGCGGTGGCGGAATAAATTCTCCCGCATAAATAATTTGATCGCCAGAATTTGTAGTCCAATCTTTTGCGACCATCAAGAAAGTTATGTTTTCCATAACCAAACCTGGTGGCGGATTGTAATATTGCTGCGGAATCAAATCCATTCTGTAGAAACCATTTCCAAGATCTTTCAGTTTTGTTTTCTCAGAAATCTCTGGAAGCCAAGCTTGATATTCTTGTAAAACAGCCCAATTGTTCAATCCACTATGAAAATGAACACTCTCTACACCTGCAAAACCCTCTTTCAAATTAGAATTGAATAAAATACTAACCGGTTTATCTATTAAAGGTTTTGAAGGATACGATCTGATTAACTCATTTGAAGTGTAAAATGATGAAAAATCAGTGTAGGGAATATTTGCAACATCACTTTGTTTAGATCCGTTAAAATTTTTCAAACGAAACCAAAATCCAGCGCTTGCTGCAATTTCTGCAGGAGTTTTAGAAAAATAAACTGTTGGAGTTAAAGTAAAACTCCAAACTTTATTTCCTTCATATTTTAGTTTTGCGAAGCTTGAAGAATGTTCCCAGTTTCCTGCATCTGGCTCAGACGGAGACCAAATCCAGATGTATAAATCTTCTGTCTCAGCAAATGTAGATGAAGACATATCAAAATACCACGTAACTTTTTCATCATATTTGTACACAACAGGAAATGATGACATTGGCCCCACAGCTCCTGCGGCTTCTTGCGCCTTAATAAAATTAGGAGCCATCAACAAGCCAAGTAAAATTGTATATATAAACTTTTTCATATTACTTTTTAATTAATAGCATTTAATTTAAATATGTAAGACACAAAATCTACTCCGCCAGAAGAACGCGTTAATTGAATTTGCATTTCTTCATTTTTTCCTGGTACGGAAATCAATCGAAGTTCGTCTGTTTTTTGAGTTTTCTGCGCATCACTGTACAAGTAGATTTTGTTTGTACCAGTATTAGTTGGCTGAAAATCTGAACTTAATGCCCAGTATCCCTTTGGAGCAAATAACGGAGGGACATTTCCGGTAACTTCATAACTTGTTGGTTTGTTCTTTTCGTCTACGTTAAATTTGATTTTAAAATCTTCGTAGTTAAAATAAGTACTCAAGTTTTCTTCGTTTGGTTCGATCTTGCTTGCCTTGGCAACTTCATCGACCATTTTCAGATTTGTTAATCCCCAATTTCCATTTACTTTTTCATAAAGGGTAATCGGATCTACGTAGCTTCCGTCATCTATGTTATCGCAACTAATCGCAAAAAAACACATCATAAAAGCTAACCAATAAAGACTTTTACATTTCATAAATTTTGGTTTTTGTTAGTTTGTTATCCCCTTCAAAAGGACACAACGAAGCTAGAAGTTAAATAAATCCTAAAAAAAAAATCGGAGAAAAATCAAGATATAATTCAGACAATTTTTAAAACAAACCACTGATAATCAATATTTTATATTTATTTTTATATTTAAAAAATCAAGATGATGTTTAGATGAAAATCAGTAGTTTTTTAATGGTAAAAATGACAATATGTAAAATATTTGGTATATTTTTTTCACTATGCATTTATATAACCTCTTTTTATTGTATAATTGCAAATAAATTGACAGTTTTTAACATTTACCACTCGCTTTTACTTCCAAAATCATCTTTTAAAGCAATGTTATTAAACGAATTACAAAATTCCTGAAAGTCAGATTTCCAGTTATATCAAACTTATTTTAATTTTAAAACGAATTAACTAACTATACAAAAAATCAACCTTACCCTAAACCAAACTAAATCATGCGAAGAATATTCATGCTGTTTTTCTTCATTATTGGATTTTCTCTAACTGCGAAAGAGACGAATCCATATTTAGAAGAATTGGATCAGGTGCTCTTAAAAAAAGACATTTACCTGAAACAGAAATATCGAAAAATTGAATCTTTAAAGAAAAATGTATCAAAATTTACGCTCAGCCAAAATAATGAAGCGTTGTATAATTGTTATATGTCATTATTTGATGAATACAAATCTTTCAAATATGATTCTGCTTACTATTATTTAGAACAATCTAAAATCAAAGCCAAAGTTTTAAAAGATCCTAAATTTTTATCTAAAAGCCGAATTAAAGAAGGTTTTGTTCTGTTATCTTCTGGACTTTTTAAAGAAGCAATTGACACTTTAAACGTTATTGACGACACGAAACTAGACATCAAAAACAAATTCGAATATTACAACATCAAAGCTCGTGCGTATTATGACTTAGCCGATTATAACCGTGATCAGCGTTTTAATATTCATTATGTACAGCAAGGAAATCATTTCTTAAAAAAAGCATTAGAATTAATTGGAACCAATACCAATGAATATTGGGCTGCAGAAAGTCTGAAACGTTTAAAACAACAAGATTGGCGCGGCGCCGAATTCGCTTTCAGTTATTGGATTAACAACTACAATCTTCCGCCAGATTATTATGGAATCGCTACTTCGAGTCTCGGCTATATTTACTCTGAACGGGGTTACACCAAAAAAGCCATTCAATATCTCGCAATGGCGGCGGTTGCCGATGTAAAGAATGCTACAAAAGAAACTGTTGCACTCAGAAATTTAGCTAATGAACTCTTTAAAATGGGGTATTTGGATAAAGCCAATGAATACATTAACATTGCCATGGATGATGCTACTTTTTATAATGCCAGACATCGTAAGATTGAGATTTCGTCGATTCTTCCTATTATAGAAAAAGCACAATTGAATAATGTAAAAGATAAAAATGATAAACTCGAAAAAATCATTATTCTTTTGACGATTCTTACTGTTATCATTTTTGTTTTTCTTGGAATCATTTTCAAACAATTAAAAGAGAAAAATAAAGCTAGAAAAACTATGGCTGAGTCCTATTTAAAACTACAGGAAATGAATGTAAGTTTAAGCGAAGCCAATGCTATTAAAGAAGAATATATCACGTATTTTATCAAGGCAACTTCGGCTTTCATTAATAAAATAGATCATATTCAAAAAAGTACGCTTCATAAAATTATTACCAAAAAAACAGACGAAGTTATTGCAAGTTTGAAGCGTTATAATGTGAAGGAAGAGCGCGAAAATCTCTTTCACCAATTTGATGAAATTTTCTTGAAATTGTTTCCCACTTTTGTGACGGATTTTAATAATTTATTTCCAAACGATCATAAATGTTTGGTCAAAAAAGGCGAACTTTTAAATACAGAATTGCGAATTTTTGCTTTGTACAGATTGGGAATTCAAGACAGTAATCAAATGGCAGAATTTTTAGAACTTTCTGTAGCTACAATTTACACGTATAAAACCAGAATCAAAAGTAAATCTGATTTTAAAGATACTTTTGAGCAGAAAATAATGGAGATTAAGACTATCTAAGGTTCTGAGAAACTAAGATGCTAAGGTTCTAAGTTTTTTTTAGACACGAATTCACGGATTCTTTTTTCCAATCAATTCGTATCATTATTGATCATAAATTTTACGTATCATTTTAAATAAAATTCGTGAATTCGTGGCTAAAAAAAAATTACTCTGTTGTCTCCAACTGCAAAATCGTATTCTGATAAATCTTACTCAATGAAAATAATTGTTCAATAAAAATCATAATTGCGATTGGAACAAAGAAAAACACAAGTAAATCTTCTTCGTATAAAAAATAAGTTGTGATCATAATTATACGACTGTATTCTATATAATAAATCCATTTTCGCTGTTCTAGCAAAGCTCCACAATTAATTAAAGTTAGGATAACTAATGATAATACAAATATCTTATCGTAAGCTTGCAAATAATCAAAGTAATACGTGAAAACCGTTAGAATCAAAGTACAGATTCCTAATTGTATGTAAAGGTAATTTCTAAATCGAAGTCTTTGATGCGGATTACTTTTATCTTGCAGAAAACGCTTTTCTAGAATCGGGCGAATATCCTGATCCATGTCGGCTGGACTTCCAAAAATGGCTTTCCATCTCGCTTTGAATCCGCTTGAGCGTTTCCATAATTCGTAAATTTCAAAGTAATAATGAAAGTGCTGCCATAAAAAACTATAGCTTTTCAGCGGATGCGTTAATCCATATTTTGGTTTTTCTTCTTCGGTTTGAAAAGTTCCGAAAAGGCGATCCCAAAAAGTGAACATGTCACCGTAATTTTTATCAAGATATTTTTCATCGGAAGCATGATGAACACCATGAACAGAAGGTGTTACAAAAACATATTCCAACCATTTTATTTTTCCGATAAGCTGTGTATGGGTAAAGAAGGAATAAGCTCCATGAACAATAAGCATCGTAATAACCATACTTGGATGAAAACCAATAAATGGCAAAACACACCAAAATCCCGTTCGAATAATTGCCTGAAAAGTAGTAATTCTGGCCGCAGCAGTAAAATTAAATTCTTCACTATGATGATGGACAATATGTGCCGCCCAAAAGAAATTGACTTCATGTCCTAATCTATGGTACCAATACCAAACAAAATCGGTTGCGAGAATAAGCGCAAACCAAATCAGCGCATTACTCGGGATATCAAATAATCTATAATCATCATAAATCAAATAGTAAAGCTGATAAAAACTAGCTGCAATAAAGAGGTTAATCAAACGTTCGGCAATTCCGATGGAAATATTGGAAACTGAACTTTCATAATTAAAAATTTCAGGCTTTTTCTTGCGTTGAGCAAGCTTATATTCTAAAAACAAAAAAAGAAAAAAGGCCGGCATGGCAAATGCGAGAAAATTGATATTTTTCATTTTGGTTGATATTTTTCGATTCTAAAAATGGTATTCTAAACACAAACGAAAAAGACACTTCCATCAATTACGTTATTTTAGGAGACAAAAACGTAATCAACGAAAATGATCTTTTACGAATTAAACCTGATTTTAATTCTGCTTAAATAAAGGAGCTTCCAAAGCAACTTCCTTAACCGATTGTGTATCGGCTACTTTTTTCAAAGCAATAATATAAGCAGCAATACGAGGTGTCACATCATGTTTAACTGCCACTCTAAAAACAGTTTCAAAACCTTTTTCTAAAATATCTTCCAGACGTTTATTAATCTGGTGAATTCTCCAAGACTCCAAAAGCGAATTCTGAAGCCATTCGAAATAAGAAACTGTAACACCGCCAGCATTGGCTAAAATATCAGGAACAACTAATATATTTTTATCATGCAAAATCTGATCTGCATCTGAAGAAACAGGTCCATTTGCGCCTTCCACAATAATTCTGGCTTGAATATCAGCTGCATTTTTTTGTGTAATGACATCTTCTTTTGCAGCAGGAATCAACACATCAACTTCTAGAAGCAATAAATCTTCATGTTTAATGGCAACCGAATTTGGGTAACCTTTTATGGTTTTATTATTCAAATTATAATATAAAATCAATTCTGGAATATTGATTCCGTTTGGATTGTAAAAAGCTTCTGAAACATCACTTACAGCTACAATTTTCACTCCTTTTTCATACAGAAACAAAGCTGAATGCAGTCCGACATTTCCAAAACCTTGAATTGCAGCTGTTGCTCTCGCTGGTCTGATTTTTAGTTTTTGAAGCGCCAAAAGACTAATAATACTTACACCTCTTCCCGTTGCCTCAACTCTTCCTAAAGATCCACCAGAATGAAGATGCTTTCCTGTAACTACGGCGTGAATTGGTCTTCCGTGCAAAAGAGAAAATTCGTCCATTAGCCAGCCCATTTCATCTGGTCCTGTTCCCATATCTGGCGCTGGAACATCTTTTTCTGGTCCAAAAATATCAGCTAAAGCTTTTGTATAAGCTCTTGTAATTTTTTCTAATTCGGTTTTAGAATGTTTTCTCGGATCGCAAATAATGCCGCCTTTTGCTCCACCAAAGGGAATTCCGGTTACAGCAGATTTCCAAGTCATCCAGGCGGCAAGTGCTTTTACCTCATCTAAATTTACAGCGGTATCGTAACGAATTCCACCTTTAGATGGTCCTAAAGCTGTGTTATGAATTACACGATATCCTTCAAAATTCTGAACGTCTCCATTATCTAGAACAATAGAAAAATTTACGGTAATTTGTTTTTCTGGACGCTGCAACTTTTGACGAAGTGAATTATCTAAGTTTAAAATATCGGCAGCGATATTAAAACGATCAATCATAGATTGAAACGGATTCTGTTTTATAATTTCTGAACTCATTTTTATAGTTTTTAGGTTTGGGTTATCTTTTTATATTATCGAATTTCTTCTCTCAAGAAGATTTTCTATTTCTTTTATCTCTTAAAACTGACACAACACGGAATCTTTATTAATCAGCGACGCATTAAAATTTTCATATTTTTATTGGTTCTCATATTTAAATTTTTATAGATTCAAAAAAAAGCCTTTTATGGTGCAATGAAAGGCTAAAAAAAAAAAAATAACTAACAAGTACTTTTTCTATTAACGCCATTTCAAAACGTGATTCAACATGCAGCACATCGCAAAGCTGCAATTGAAAGACATCATAATATTTCGGCTATAGTTTTTCATTGTTGAAGCAAAGCTACAAAATTATATTTACAAATTCTATAGAATTAGTCGAGTTTATTTTTAATAAATTTTAAATAAACTATTAAAATAGCTGTAAATTAAAGAATTACGCCTTTAAAAAATTTTATTGTAATTGCGAAAAAACTATAAAAACAACTGCAATTAAAGCCAAAAGCAGTCCCAAAATATTGATTTTAGATAATTTTTCTTTGAAGAAAAAAGAACCGATAATCGTTCCTAAAATAATTACACCCATATTCATTCCCGCAAAAACTGTCGATGGATTTTCTGAAAATGCTTTATGTGCTTTTAAGTAAAATAATATATTTCCGAAATTGAAAACTCCAACCAAAATCCCGAAAGGAATACTTTTTAAAACAAAATTTTCTTTTGTTATGAATAATTTATACATCACAATTATTAATGAAACAGCGAAAGAAATTAAAAAAACTAAAAACAAAGAAGTTGTATAAGGAACAACCGTATACAAAGCTATTTTCTTAAAAAGAATATCGACAACTCCAAAACCAAATAAAACCATTGCCGGATAAATCCACTTATTTTCTGTGTTGTCTGATGGCTTTTTCAATATGAATAAAAGTGCCGAAAATCCAACCAGAACGCCAATAACTTTATAAGTATTAAATGCTTCATTAAACAATAACCAAGCTGCTAGAATCGGGATAAAAAGCGATAATCGTTGTGCGGCGTCAGTTTTGGCGATTCCCATAAATTTTATAGAAAGTGCTAAAAAAAGAAATACAATTGGAAGCAAAATTCCGACCGCTGTGTAAATTTCTAAAGGTGCATTATTATCTAAAGCTTTCAGATTTGGACTAAAAGTAAAATAACAAAGCGTAATTGCAGTAATATAATTGAATGAAATAATTTGAGACGGATTAGCATTATATTTTCTTGAAATTTTAAATATAACACCAACAATAACACTGCAAAGAATACTTAATATAAGGAATAACATAGATTTATTTTTGGACTGTAAAAGTAACTATTGTAAAATAAAAAAGTCCAGCCGGTTTCAAAAAACCAGCTAGACCAGATTAAATTTTTTAAGTAGATTTATTTTTAAAATTTACTGATATAACTTCCGTAAATATCTCTAAACTGATTTCCTTTAGCAAATCGGTCCTTGCTTAATTTTCTATATTCTACCAATCCCCATAAAACAAATTCTTTCAAAAAGTAAAGATCTTCTTTTGCAGTTTGAGGCTGGTATTTTTTTATTAAATCATCTAAAGGTGTTACTTCATCTAGAATACTTTTATAGTCCTTATCTGAAGCATCGTCTAATAATTCGAAACCGCTTTCTGCGAAAAACCATTCTACAATATCTGAATAAGGAGTTTTTTCGTCTGGTTTTTCTAATTTTTCAATTTTTGGAAAATATTCTGGAAACAAAGTTCGAATTGCAGAACCAATTAAACTTTCAGCCACAACGTCTGCTCCCTCCTGCTCTCCTTCGTAAACCAATTCTACTTTTCCTGTAATTGCCGGAATTATTCCGATAAAGTCAGATAAACGTAAAGCTGTATTATCAACGCCAGAAATTAAGGCGCGGCGTTCTGCTGTACTAATTAAATTTTCAAAAGCAGTAATACTCATTCTAGCACTTACACCACTTTTATTGTCGATATATTCGCTTTCACGAGCTTCAAAACTAATTTGTTCTAAAATATCTCGCGCTAAACTCGGAACATAAACCACATCGGTTTGATTTTGATCTAATTTAGATTCTTGTTCTGTAATTGTTCTTGCAATAGCAATACTTTCAGGATAATGCGTTAGAATTTGAGAACCAATTCTGTCTTTTAAAGGCGTAACAATACTTCCTCTGTTGGTATAATCTTCTGGATTTGCAGTGAAAACAAATTGCATATCTAAAGGCATTCTTAATTTGAAACCTCTAATTTGAATATCGCCTTCCTGCAAAATATTAAATAAAGCCACTTGAATTCTGGCCTGTAAATCGGGTAATTCGTTGATTACAAAAATACAGCGATTCGCTCTCGGAATCATTCCGAAATGAATTACGCGATCGTCTGCGTATGATAATTTCAAGTTTGCCGCTTTTATCGGATCGACGTCGCCAATTAAATCGGCAACTGTTACATCTGGAGTTGCCAGTTTTTCGAAGAAACGTTCACTTCTATGTAACCATGAAATTGGAGTTTCATCTCCTTTTTCTGCAATTAAATCTTTTGCAAAACGCGAAATCGGATTTAACGGATCGTCATTAATTTCTGAACCGGAAACATACGGAATATATTCGTCTAATAATTCGATCATTTTGCGAGCCAAACGCGTTTTCGCCTGTCCACGAAGTCCAAGTAAATTTATATTATGACGAGACAAAATAGCTCTTTCTAATTCTGGAATTACAGTATTTTCGAAACCATGAACGCCTTCAAAAACTGGTTTCCCAGATTTTATTTTTTCACGAAGATTATTTCGCAATTCATCCTTAATGCTTGTACTTTTATATCCAGCGGCTTTTAATTGACCTAATGTCTTTATAGTATTTATTTCCATTTTATTGAAATATAGATTGTTTATTAATTGATTTGGCGGACGTTAGACGCACTGCGGTGCGTCTCTACGATATGCGTTATGTTTAATCAGACATAAATATTCGCGCGAAAAGAAACCTTAGTCCCTTAGAATCTTAGTCCCGAAGCCTCGGGATAGAACCTTTATTTAATCCTCTTCTTCCTATTTGTTTCGTAATCCTCGAAAATCATTTCACCCAAACCCTTCAGTCCGGTATAAAAAGCTTTTCCTTGATTAGCTTCGGTAAACTGATTTACAAAACGCTGTAAATACGGATCTCTGGCAATCATAAAAGTCGTAATTGGAATGTGCAGTTTTCTTGCCTGCTGCGCTTGCGTGTAACATTTATCGACAATATATTCATCCAAACCGTTACTATTCATATAATAGGAACCATCACGTTCACGAACGCAGCTTGGTTTTCCGTCGGTAATCATGAAAATTTGTTTGTTGGTATTTCGTTTTCTACGCAAAATATCCATTGCCAATTGCAATCCCGCAACGGTATTAGTGTGATAAGGCCCAACTTGCAAATAAGGCAAATCTTTAATTGGAATAGTCCAGGCATCATTTCCAAAAACTAAAATATCCAACGTATCTTTCGGATATCTGGTTGTGATTAATTCTGCCAAAGCCATAGCTACTTTTTTGGCTGGTGTGATGCGATCTTCCCCATATAAAATCATACTGTGACTAATATCGATCATCAAAACTGTGCTCATTTGGGCTTTGTATTGAGCATCTTCTACAACCAAATCATTTTCGGTCAGCATGAAATTTTCTACACCGTTATTAACTTGCGCATTTCTGAGACTTTCAGTTAATGAAATTCTTTCTAAGCTATCACCAAAATTAAATTCGCGAAATTCGCCTGTATGTTCATCACCATTTCCAGCATATTTTGTTTTATGATTTCCGTTTCCAGAACGTTTCAGATTTCCGAAAATTTGATCCAAAGCTTGTTGTCGGATTGCTCTTTCGGTTTTTGCAGTAATTCCGAGACCAGAACTTCCATCACCTTTTACTTCATCTCTGATGTAACCTTTTTTCTTCAGATCTTCAATAAAATCGTCAATTGTATAATTTTCGTCTGTAAGTTTATATTCAATATCCAGCTCCCGAAGCCAGCTAATTGCTTCATCAAAATCACCTGAAGTATGGGTGATTAACTCTTTAAAAATCGTAAAAAGTTTATCAAACGGAGACTGAAAAGGAGCTTCGTAAGTCTTAAAATAAAAGCCTTTTTTAAATTCGTTTTTCATAAATCTAAAATTACGTCTTTTTAGAATTATGAAAAACGAATCGTTTATTAATTTTTAGTTAAAATATTCAACCAAAAATCGAAGTTAACAATGTTAAATATGTTAATTATTCAAACTTTCCATCCAAATAATACCACGCATCATTTTCAAATTTAAAGGTAGAAAATTCATAATGTATTTGCGGCTTGTTATTTGAATCTAAAAAGTAAGCTTTGAATTCGACCGTATTTTTAGTAAAACTTAGAATTTCTAATTTGTGCCATTTATTAGAAACTGCCCATTTTAAAATTTCGGATTTTGAATAATATTTTCTTTCTGAAATATAAGTTGTTTCCAAAAGATAATCAGCATTATGAGTTGCATATGCAGAATATCTGGAACGCATTAAAGCTAATGCTGAAGGCGCTTTTTGATTGTCTTTCAAATACAATCCGCAACAATTATCAAAAGGCAATCCGGTATCGCAAAAGCATTTTTTATTCTCCATCTACAGGTTCTTCTCCATTAATTTTAACGTGAAGCTGGTTCAATAAAACCTGATAACGAGTAATCTCTCTTACTTCTTCATCTTCTTCAGCAAAATCAATCATTTCGTCAAGTGTTTCACTTACTTCTAAAAGTTTATTATTGGCTTCTCTATCATTTTTTGCAGCGATTAAATCTATAATTTCTTGTACGCTTGCTTTTAGTGTTTCGAATTTACTATTCATTTCTTTTTTAGTTTCAGGTTTCAAGTTTTAGGTTTCAGGTTCAACTTGGAACGTAAAACCTAAAACTTGAAACAATAATTTATTCTTCGTTTTTACTTTCGTTGAATTTCTTAACGATTTCCTTTAATTTTTCTTTTCTGGAAATTTCAGCTTGTTTTGCTTTTGCTTGGGCTTTGTGCAACTTATCGTTGTGCTTTTTGATATTCTTTTCGTTATTGCGTCCCATTACACTTCTCTTTTAATTTGTTCTAATGTTTTTTCTGTGAAAATCAATTCGTTGATAATTTGTTTTCGCAAATCGTCAATATCATCATAATCGAAATATTTTGCCCAATTGGTCAGTTGCTGGAGATTTCTTATTTGTTTTAAACGTTTTGTTGTTTCAAAACTTGTTCTTAAAACTGCTTTTCCATCATATTCTGGATTATTTTTATGCTCGTAATTCGCAAGATTATTTTCGAAATCGGCTTTAATATAATAAAGTTTTTCTTCGGCATTATCTGGATAAAATTCACTCCATTTTGCAAAACCTATTTTCGTTTTAGATTCTGTTTCTGGATCAAGAGCAATTAAACGCCATTTACTATTTGCCAATCTTCCCCAATGATTAGAAACACGGTACATTCCTTCTTCTGTATAATAATAGGCACTTCCTGCTTTGCTTTCAAATTGTTTCTTCAAACCGACAATTGCTTCTGGAAGTACTTCATGAAAAGCACAAAAGGTATTTTTAAAAGAATTAGGATGTGGTTTAAAGTTTTTCTGCATTTTGCAAATATACTCAGTTTGAAGAGAACTCCATAAAACAATCCATAATTGCTTACCTTTGCTTCTTAATTTAAAAACATAAAATCATGTCTAAAGATACACAAGAAAAAATGCCGCAAAAAGGAGTTTATACTGGCATTATAGAAAAAGATGAAAACAACAATTATTTCTGTGGAGAATATCTTTTAGATTATAAAATGGTTCAAACGAAATTTAATGTCGGTGATTGGATCACTATAAAATCTGTTATAGAAAACCCAAGTGACATGAGCTACGATAAATATCCTAAAAAATCAAGAAACTTTGATAAGGCGAATCATAAGCCGGAATAGTTTTTTGTTTAGAGTTTCAGGTTTCATGTTTTGTTGTAGCGGTTAATTTTTTAACGCAAAGAACGCTAAGGTTATTTTGGCTAGGTCTTATAAATTGAGAAAAATTTAAGTTCGCAAAGCTTTGTGTAGACATAGCTTTGCGAACTTAATGCTTATAAACATTACTCAAAAAAATCTTAGCGTACTTTGCGTAAATCTTTGCATGCTTTGCGGTAAAAAAAAACTTATGGTTAACTTTTCTCAATATTTTTTCCATCAAAACTAAAAAGTTAAAAAAAAGTGTACCTTTGCAAAAAATTTGTCGATTTGAACTAATTAATATCGATTTCAAACTAATAGACAAGTAGTTACCTTTTATTTATGAAAAAAATAGTTGAATACCGCAAGTTACTAAACGTAGAGAAAACTGCAGAGTTAAAAGATTTAAAAACAATTTATCGTAATGCGATGAAAGAATCTCATCCAGATAAATTTGTTGGAGATGACGCTGGTTTAAAAGAAGCAGAAGAAAAAAGTAAAACGATTATCGAAGCTTACCACTTCTTAGTAAGTATTCACCCTGATACAATTAAACTTAATTTACCTGAGTATACTGAAACAATTTCAACTTGTTCTATCACAGATTATAAATTTGTTGAAGGTCGTTTAATTATTGATTTTTCTAATGGAAGTGTTTATGAATACATTAGTGTTCCAAAAGCAACTTACGTGAAAATGGTAAACGCAGATTCTCCTGCAAGATTTGCTAAAAGACATATCTTAAATTCTTTTACTTGGAGAAAGAAAACAAACCAAGAATAGTTTTTAAAACACTATATTTACAAAAAAGCACTCAATTAAACGAGTGCTTTTTTTATATCTAAAAATTAAAATTTTGAATATAATGATTTCAAATAAGTTTCTTAATGATAGTTCTAATTCATTTAAGACCAACAAACACACTGATTAGATGCGTTTTATACCTGAAAAAACTATAACAAAATTTTAGGTTACAAAATTCTGTATGTTTTATATTTTTAGATACTTTTGTTGCACAAATCAATTAACTAATTAATTTTTTATAATGAAAAAAATACTTTTTGTACTTACAGCTTCTGCAGCTATCATTTCTTGCAGCAAAGTTAAAGATGGTGAATACCTTATTACAGGTACTGCTACAGGAATTGAAAACGGAAAAACTATTATTTTACAAGGTGCTGATCCAGCTACAAGAATGCCAGTTTCTCTTGATACTGTAAAAGTTGAAAATGGAAAATTTGAGATAAAAGGAAAAGTTACTGAACCAGCTTTCCATACTTTAATATTACAAGGTGCTAATGGTCCTATTCCATTTATTCTTGAAACTGGAGAAATTAAAGTTAACATTGACAAAGATAGTATCCATAAATCTAAAGTTTCTGGAACGTACAATAACGATGAGTATGTTACTTTTACAGAAGACATGACAAAAACTCAAAAAAACTTAATTGATTTTCAGAAAAAGAATAATCAAAAAATGCAACAAGCTCAACAAGCTCAAGATACAGCAACTATCAACGGTTTGATGAAACAGTATATGACAATTCAAAAAGAGGTTCAGGAATCAAGCAAAACTAAATATTTAAAATATGCTGAAACTCACCCAAAATCTTTCATTACAGTTTTGATTGTTCAAAGTATGTTTAATGATCCAGCGGCAGATACAAAAAAATTAGAAGCTCTTTACAATTCTTTAGATGAGTCTGTAAAAAATACTGCTCCAGGTAAAGAAATCAAAACTAGATTAGGTCAAGCAAAAATGCCATCAGTTGGTGCTACAGCTCCAGCAGTAGGCAGCCCTAACTGAAGAGCAGATTTTTCGGCTCCTAATCCAGAAGGAAAAATAGTTTCTCTTAAAGAAAGTTTAGGAAAAGTAACTATTGTAGATTTTTGGGCTTCTTGGTGCGGACCATGCAGACAAGAAAATCCTCATGTTGTGGCATTATATAAAGAATTACACTCAAAAGGTTTAAACATCATTGGAGTTTCTTTAGACAAAGATGCTGCCGCTTGGAAACAAGCGATTGCAAAAGATGGATTAACTTGGACTCACGTTTCGAACTTAAAACATTGGGACGAGCCAATTGCTAAGCAATACAATGTTGAAGCAATTCCTGCCACTTTTATCCTTGATGCAAACGGAAAAGTAGTTGCTCAAGATTTAAGAGGCTCTGCATTGAAAGAAAAAATACTAGCGCTTTTAGCAGCTAAATAATACTTAAGTATTCAGAATAAAAAAATCTCCCTTGTGGAGATTTTTTTGTTTTATAAATAATGATAAAAATCCATAAAGAAGAAATTTCAAGAGCTTAAATTATCTCAATATTTATTCTAATACATCAATAAAAACAAAGCTTAACGCCTAAACAAAATTTAAGTTCAATACAAAAATCAGAAAAACAGCAAAGAGAATAATCTTACATTCTGAAATAAATTAAAAAAAAATTGAAAAATGGTGTTTTTTATTTTATTCAATTCCAACCAATTAAAAAATAACTTTAAAATAACTTAAAATTAAGTTCTTTTTTTGTTTGGAAATGTAGAAAGAGTTCCTATCTTTGCCACCGCTTAGAACAACAAAGCACAACAAGCTGAGATCGGGGAGATACTCAAGCGGCCAACGAGGGCAGACTGTAAATCTGCTGTGTGAACTTCGCAGGTTCGAATCCTGCTCTCCCCACCAAAATCCTAATCTAAAGATTAGGATTTTTTTTTGTTATAAAGCAAAATTTATTTTCAATATTTATAAAAGCTTACAAAATTAAAGGTACAGAATCGGTACACTTTCATAATGTAACCGTACTATTTACTGTTATTCAAATGATCCAAGAAATTGATTTATTCTTAATTCTTTTTTTAATCAATTAACTTAAATCCCTTATTTCTGATACTGAGAATTTGCACATTTGAATCCTCGTTTAAATACTTTCGAAGACGTGTAATGTAAACATCCATGCTTCTTGCGGTAAACGGACTATTATCGCCCCAAAGAAGTAATAAAGCTTTATTGCGATCTAATAATTGATTTTTATTTTGGATGAGCAAATCCAATAATTCTGATTCACGCTGCGAAAGATTAACCGATTTGCCGTCAATTGTCAATTCCAGTCTATGAAGATTAAATTGAAAGTTTCCAACTTTTATATTTTTGTCGGAGGTTATGGGATTTTCTTCAGCTGAATGTATGTATTTTCGTCGAACTAGTTTTTGTATTCTCAGAATAAGTTCTTCCATACTAAAAGGCTTTTTCATATAATCATCGGCACCTATTTTTAATCCTTTTAAAACATCCGTAATTTCATTTTTTGCAGTAAGAAAAATTATAGGAGTCAGCTGATCTATTATTCGTATATCTTCTACAAGCGAATAGCCATCTTTTCTGGGCATCATAATATCAACAACACAAATATCTGGTTTCTTTCTCTGAAATAACTCCCAGCCTTCAATTCCGTTTTTAGCAATAGTAAAACTAAACCCTCGCAGTTCAAGAGTTTCTTTTATGATAGTCGACAGCACTTCTTCATCTTCTACCAGCAAAACATGAATTACTTCATTCATAATGGAAATTTAATAATAAAGGTTGTACCTGATCCTAAATAGCTATTTACAATTATTTCGCCCGAAAGTAAACTAACAAGTTCTTTAACATAACTCAACCCAATTCCGTAGCCTTTTACATCGTGCAGGTCGCCAGATGTAATTCTATAAAATTTGTCAAAAATTAAAGGCAGATTTTCTTCACTTATTCCACTGCCGTTATCCTCAACTTCAAGCTGCCAGTATTTTGACGAACTCAAAATTTTTACCCTAATTTCAGGAGAATCGGCACTATATTTTAAAGCATTATCTATAAGATTGGTCAATATCCCATCAATCATATCTTTATCCGTTCGAATAATTTCATTTTCTAATTCAGTACTAATTGTAATCTGATTGTGATCATCTAATTGAAATTTTTCTACTATAGCACTTACTAATTCCGCAATATTTACATGAGTTAAATTTACATATTTTACACCTAATTCGTATCTCGTTATATCCAAAAGACGATCAATATTATAATCCAGTTTATTTAAAACATCTGCATTAATTTTTAAATAACGATTTGTTTTTTCCGGATTGGACACTTCTCCAAATTGTAATAATGCCTCATTAGTCGATTTAAGAATAGAGATTGGCGTTCGCAATTCGTGCGTAATATTGCTTATAAAATTATTCTTTTTTAAATCCAGTTGTTTTTGTCTATAAATTATCAATCCCAAATACCAAAGACTTCCTCCGGTTAAAATGATCAAAATTATAGATATCGAAATCGGAATTATATTATTTAAAAGAAGAAATTTTTCCGTTTTAAAAAGTCTCGCTTCAATTACCCAGTTTTTTTCACTTGTTCCTAAAGGAATGCTAACCACTTCTTTAGAATCTAAAACCGTTTTTTTCTGTAATGACAATTTATAGTTAATAGAAATTTTTTCTTTGTCGAGTTCTTTTCTAAAATCTTCACTTACTAGTTTCAAATCAACATTTTGTTTATTTGATGAAGCTATTAATTTCACCAAAAACAAACGTACACTTGCAAGATTTGCCGTATCTATCTTTAGAGGCTGCATTTCTATTTTAACTGGCCCTGTCGTTTTTGGAAGATTACTTTTAAAGTTTACATTTTCTTTCTTATCATCAATAACCTCACTTATGATCGATAAATAAGGATCGGCATTAGATAAGCTCATAGGAGTTCTGACCTTTTCTAAAAAGTAAAAATCAATACTTCGCTGCAGCGCATTTTTGACTTTCACCTGAAAATTTGCCTGGCTTTCCTCATAGGTTCTGTAAACCCAGAAAAGCTGAAATAATAAAATACTACAGGCCGTAATAGAAGTGATTAGGATTATTTTAAACTGATTTTTCATGACAAATGATTCTATACAAATATATCTTATTTAAGCAATCTCTCGACTCAGTTAACACTAGTTAACATTGGTTAAGAAGGCTTTAACCTCCACACAAAAGATTAAAACTACTTTTGACTTGTACAACTGAAACAATAGAAATCATGAAAAATAAAAAACTTTTAATATGTGCAGCTTCCTGTTTACTTTATGTAAATATGAAAGGCCAGACTTCAATTGCAGAAAATACTTCAAAAAAGTCAATTCAGTTTATTTTGCCAAATGGAAAAGTTCTTAAAAATCTCGACAGCCTTCAAAATGCATGGGGAAAAGATCAGATACTTTTCAAACATAATGAAGAAGACGACAAAAACGGCGTGATGCATCTTGTAAAGAAAACTTCAGAATTTAAAGATCAGGAGTCTAAAAGTAAAAAAGCTTTAGCAGAAATGCTTAACACTCCAGCCCCGCAATTTGAAATTAAAGATCTTGAAGGTAAAGTTTGGTCTTTAAAAGAACTTCAGGGAAAAACAGTAGTTTTAAATTTCTGGTTTACCTCTTGTGCTCCCTGCATTAAAGAAATTCCGGAACTAAATAAATTAGTAGATGAATATAAAAATAAAGAGGTTGTTTTTCTTGGAATTACTTTCAATACTCCCGAGCATGTAGATGCATTTCTAAAAAAACGAGCTTTCAATTATATTCAATTACCAAATTCAGATAAAATAATCAGTAAGTATAATATCTTCTATTTCCCAACTAGTTTTGTAATTGACAAACACGGGATTATTAAAGGTGTTCTTGAAAAAAGTGATAACATATATCAGGATTTAAAAAACATCATCGATAAAGAGAGTTAAAAAAGGGAACTCAAAATTTTAAAATCATTTTCATTCAAAGTAAAAAAGATTTATTTTTAATAATTGTAATTGAAAAACAAAATAGTAATTATTTTAATTTTAACTTCAGCTGCACTTTATTAAAAGGCCGACATTAATTTTTTACTACTTATGAATGAACTGCGAAAACATATTGAAGAAGTTACGCCGCTCACGGATGAAGAATTTGATTATATAAAAACATTTTTCACTGAGAAAAAAGTGAAAAGACATCAATATCTTCTTCAGCACGGAGATAAAGTTTCTTCTGAATATTGGATCATCAAAGGTATTTTTAGGGCTTTTTATATTGATAAAGAAGGAAAAGAACATATTGTACAGTTTGCCTTAGAAAACTGGTGGCTCTCTGATTATAATGCTTTTTTTAATGAAAAAGAATCTGATATAAATATTGTTTGTATGGAAGATGCAGAAGTTTTATGCCTGACACTTTCTGGAAGAGAAAAAATAGCATCAGAACTTCATAAAATGGAACACTTTTTTAGAATGAAACTGACCAAAGGCTATTCGGCACAACAGCGCAGGATAATTTCACTTCTTTCAAACAATCCAAAAAAAAGGTATGAAGAATTTGCCAGTCTTTATCCGAACATTATGCAAAAAATACCTAAAAAATATATAGCCGAATATCTGGGAGTAAGCCGGGAAACTCTAAGCAGATTGTATTCTAACCATTAAAACTTTTTTTAAGTTTAATATCAGCACTTCTTTCTTAATAAAACCAATGTTATTTACCTAAAAAACAACAAACGTTTAATTATCAATACTTTATACTTAAAAATTCTTAGTATATTTATTGATCTGTACACACCCTTTACTTAATTAAGATTTTTTTTCTTAACCCAAGTCAATGATTCCAAAAGAATCTCACACCTACTTTTGCCTCATAAAATCATCAGAATTAACAGCTAAGTCTCAATTCTGATTTCAAGCCCAAAATCTTTAACTCCTTTACATCTAAAGGCTTGTTTTAAAAATGTGATTCAAATCACACTTTTAAAGTGAGTTGACGCAACCTGTAGTTTTTACAGTTGACGGAACTTTGTCATGGAAGTAAAGCTAATTATAGATCACAAATTTTGTTTAAAGAATTTAACCAATTAAAAAATAAAAATTATGAAAACAACAGCTTATAAATCAATTTCAAAAAAAGCACTGGCAGTTGCAGCTTGCATTTTTTCTCTTATGACTGGAAATACGAATGCTCAAAATTCTTATAGAATAAAAACCGGAGTTTTAACAGAAGTAACTTCTAAACTAACTCAGTATGAAGTTAATGAACAAAATACAACAGAAGTCCGTAAAGCATTAACAGATTATGTAACGGCATCGCTTTCATCAAAAGACAACATTATGGCCGAAGCTTTTTATGAGCAGGAAAAAACAAATGTTTTATGGCTGATTGAAAGATGGAACGGAAAACAACAATTGGAAAATTTCAGCAAAAAAGCTCCAGCCAAAGCATTACAGTCTTTAACTGAAAAATTAAAAATTTCTCCTAAAATCTATTACGTAAAAGATTTAGAGCCTTTAACTAAAGAACAATGGCGAAAAACTTCTAAAAAGGAAGATAACCAACTGGTAATAATGCTTTTTGTTGACGGGAAAAAAGGAACCGAACAAAATTTTAAAGACACGTATCATATTGCAATGCCGCAATTTCGCAGCGAGCCGGGCGTAGTAACCTATCAGCTTTCTGAAATTGAAGGAGATGAAACACAATTTGTAACCTATGAAAAATTCAGAAGCAACGATGCTTTTCAGTATCACCTCAACTTTCCTCCTATTAAACCGGTAATTGAATATCTGGAAACAAGTATTAAAAAACCGCCTTTTCAAAACGGAATTCATAACCTAATTGAATTTGCACCGCTTACAAGAGAATAATACACAAATATAATTTCAAATAATAAACAATTAAAAATTAAAAGTCATGAAAAATTTAAAACAAATTATCGTAGCAAGCGCTTTAAGCGCAGTTCCAGCTTTGAATGCTGAAGCACAATCTTTAGATCACAAATTAGATGTGATGAATAAATTAGCAACACCTTCACATGTTTCTGTAATGCCTGTTTCACAATTATTGAATGCACCCGGAAACGAAGCTTTGAGAGATTTCTTTTTTAATCCTGTAAAAGACAAAACGGTTTTAAAAGGCAAAAAAATCGCAGTGCTTGCCGCAGATGGTTTTGAAGAAATAGAATTAACAGGACCTGTTTGGTACTTTAGAGAATTAGGTGCTCAGGTTGATATTGTGGCCCCAAAATATAATCCTGCTCCGGCAAGATATGGTTTAAGCGCTCCCGAAATGGCACAAACGCATATTATGGCTATTCAATATTTACAGCCTGTTGGATGGATCAAATTTGACAGAACGGCCGATCAGATTAAAGTGAGTGATTACGATGCAATATTTATTCCCGGTGGAGCATGGAATCCTGATAACCTTCGTTATGATAAAGATGTTATCAAATTCATTCAGGATTTTAATAAATCAGGAAAACTAATTGCGGCTATTTGTCACGCTCCTGTTGTATTAGCTTCTGCTGATATTTTAAAAGGAAGAAAACTTACCGGATATTGGAACATTCAAATTGATCTTAAAAACGCAGGCGGAATCGTATCTGATCAGCCAGTAGTAGTGGATTCTAACATTATTACAAGCAGACACCCAATTGATGTTGCTGATTTTTCTAAAGCTGTTGAAAGTTGGTTAGCAAAAAAATAATTCATCCCATTACAATTAAAAAAATAACGGAAGATGAAAAATGATCTTCCGTTATTAAAACAAAAATTATAAAATCGAATTAGACATTTAAAAAAATGAAAACAAATATTTTTGAACCAGTTACTCTTGGTTCATTACAACTAAAAAACCGCATTTCGATGGCGCCTATGACAAGAGCAAGAAATGCAGACGGAATTCCGAATAATGACAATGCAATTTATTATTCACAACGCGCTGGAGCGGGGCTAATCATTACAGAAGGAACAGCGATTTCTGATACTGCAAAAGGAGTTCTTTATATTCCGGGTTTATATACTGCGGAACAAGTTGAAGGTTGGAAAAAAGTAACTAAAGCGGTACACGAAAAAGGAAGTACTATTTTCACGCAGTTGTGGCATGTAGGTAGAGTTTCTCACACTTCAAATCAGCCAAACGGAATTGCTCCTGTTGGCCCATCAGATATTCAGGCTGCTACTTCTTATGCCTGGGGTTATGATGAAAACGGAAAAGAAGGTCCAGTGATTTCTTCTAAACCAAGAACACTTTCTACAAATGAAGTTAAAGACGTCGTTAATGATTTCGCGAAAGCTGCCAAAAATGCTATAAAAGCAGGATTTGACGGAGTTGAAATTCATGGTGCCAATGGATATTTGATTGAACAATTTTTAAATCCGTTTGTAAACAATCGTAAAGACGAATATGGTGGAACTATCGAAAACCGATCTAGATTTTTATTAGAAATTGTAGATGCTGTTATTGAAGTTCTTGGTAATGAAAAAACAGCAATCAGACTTACACCTTACGGTGGTTTAGGAGATTTACCTCATTATGATGAAATCGAATCTACTTATCAATATTTGGCTAAAGAATTAACTAAAAGAAATCTGGCTTATGTTCACTTAATGGATCAGCAGTCTAAAGGAAGTCATGCTTTGCCTGACGGATTTTTGGAACGCTTTAGAAGTTGGTATGATGGTACCATAATCCTTGCCGGAAGTATGACGCGTGAAAAATCTGAAAAACTAATTAATGCCGGAACTATTGATGTTGCTGGTTTTGGTGAGCCTTTTATTTCAAATCCTGATTTGGTAGAACGTTTAGAAAACAATTGGGAATTGACTCCGCCAGACCGAAATCTATATTACGGATTAGGAAATCACGGTTATACAGACTGGGAGACTTACAAGAAAAATTAATTTAAAAAACATAAAAAAATGGAATATAGAAAATTAGGGGATTCTGATCTCCAGTTATCTGCCATTACCTACGGAAGTTTTGCTATTGGCGGTACAATGTGGGGAGGAACAGAAAAAAGCGAAGCCAAAGAAGCTATTTTGGCGTCTATAAATCATGGGATTACAAGTATTGACACAGCGCCTTTTTACGGATTAGGTTTAAGCGAAGAATTAATTGGCGAAACTATTAAAAATATTGACCGTTCTAAAGTGCAATTGTTAACCAAATTTGGAATGGTTTGGGATGGAAGTAACAACGGAAAAGGAGATTTTATGTGGAATCAGGAACATGACGGCAAAAGTTATCCGCTTTATAAATATGCCTCGAAAGCCAATGTTATAAAAGAAACCGAAGAAAGTCTTAAACGATTAAAAACTGATTATATTGATTTGCTTCAATTACATTGGCCAGATTCTACAACCCCAATTGATGAAACTATGGAAGCACTTCAATTATTAATCGATCAGGGAAAAATTCGTGCTGCGGGTGTTAGTAATTACACTAAAGATCAAATGCTAGAAGCGCAAAAAACGATTCAAATTTCATCGAATCAAATGTCTTACAGTATGTTGAACCGTGGAATTGAAAAGGATATTGTACCCTTAGCGCTTGAACAAAACATTGGAATAATTGCTTACAGTCCGTTGGAAAGAGGTTTATTAAGCGGTAAATATTTTAAAGGTGAAAAATTAAAATCAGACGATCACCGTCAGGATTATTTTGGTCAGTTCAATCCTAAAAAAGTAGAGGCTTTTCTTAAAAAAATTGAACCTTTAGCAGCAGAAAAAAAAGCAAGTCTGGCACAATTAGTTTTAAAATGGACAACGCTTCAACCTGCAATAACAGTTGTATTGGCTGGAGCTCGAAACAAAGAACAAGCCATTAGTAACGCAAAAGCGATAGACGTAAATCTAACAGAAAAAGATGTTCAATACATCAATAGCGAACTGGCACAGCTTTCATAATTCCTCTCCATTTTACTTACCAATCATTCTTTTGCGAAGTCTGCTCAGGGATTCTGGTTTAATGCCAATGTAAGATGAAAGCTGATTCTGTGATACCAGCTGAAAAAGATAAGGTTCTTTTTTTAATATAGTTTTATACCGTTCTTCGGGAGTTTGAAAATGAAGCATTTCTTCTCTTTCGATAATAATAAGGTAAGCAGATTCGGCTATTAATCTTCCAAATTTTGACCAATTGGGAGAACTGTCATACAGGCTTTCTACTTTTTCATATTCTAAAGCAATCACTTTTGAATCTTCCATCGCCCTGCAATAATACTGAGCTGTTCTCTGTGTAATAAAACTCGCAAAATCAACCAGAAAATCATTAGGTTTAGCAAACCTACAGTTGATTTCGTTTCCTTTATAATCCACATAAAACATTCTAAAAAAACCGCTTTCTATAAAATAGATATGTCGGCAGATTTCTCCTTGCTGTAACAAGTCTGTATCTTTTGAAACTTCCCTTCTTTCTATGATCGGAAGCATCAAATTATACTCTTCATCAGACATAGGAACAAATGATGTTATGACATTTTTAATAGCATCCATAGCAATACGTTAAGAGAAATAACTTGCTTAAAATTAGATTTTATTCTGCTAAGTACAAAATTCTTTCTCTTTAAAAATCAAAGATTCTTTCTTAACCAAAGTCAATAGCGTTACTGATTTTCCGTCTCTACCTTTGTCATGTAAACAAATTAAAAATCAATCAATTAAACTTTCTTTTTAAAATAATCTTATTACTAACAATTAAAAAACTTAATCATGAAAACCAGATTTAACATCGACACTAAGACAAATAAAAATCTAAAATTAGGATTCAAAATTCATTTTCTTGTCTTTTTATTATCAACCCCAATAATCTTTATTACTTGGTATTTAACAGACACTACGTATCCATGGCCGCTTTGGTCTACTCCTGCGTGGGCTGTTGGAGTTTTTTTTCACTATTTGGGTGTATATGTATTCAGAAAAAATAAAATCTAAAACGGAGAAACCATGGAAACAAGTACAACATTCAGACGTATCGTAACCGGACATAATAAAGAAGGTAAAGCGATTATTATTTCAGATGAAGTTCCTACAAGAACTTATATCGTGGGAGGAGCAAACGGAGCCAAATTTCATGAGGTTTGGAACACGAAACAAACTCCAGCTTTAATAGATGCTGTTTCTAAAGATCCTGAAGAAACCGGACTTATTCTGGGACCTCCAAAACAAGGAACAAGAATACGAGTTATCGATTTTCCGCCAGAAGGTGATGAAATACGAAATCTTACCAAAGAACAAGCTGCTGAGCATTTTAAAACCATGAATGGTGAACATGCTTCAAAAGCGGGCGGAAATGCACCTCACCCTTTAATGCATAAAACAGAAACGATTGATTACGGAATTGTTCTCGACGGCGAGTTAACCTTAATTGTTGACGAAGGTGAAACTACAGCAAAAGCAGGAGACATTATTGTGCAAAGAGGAACAAATCATGCCTGGAGCAATAGATCCGAAAAAGTATGCCGTGTTGTCTTCATCTTAATTGATGCGCAATTTGCAGATAATCTTCGTTAAACCTAACAAAAATTATTATGCGAGTAAATCCTATAAACCCAGAAACAATGAACGAGGAAGTTCGATATGTACATGATGAAGTTTTTAAACTCATAACAAACAGTCAGGGACCGGTTTCAATGATTAATGATAAAGGAGCTTTAACCGGTCCATTTCCTCCCATGCTTCGTTTTCCTCAATTCGGAATTCCTGCTTTAAGCTTTGTACGTTCATTAGATAATCATGCAACGCTTTCTAAAAAAATTCGGGAAGTTGCCATTCTTACTGTTGGTGCTGCTTATGGTGCGCGTTTCGAATTGTATGCTCACGAAATCATGGCTCGACATTTTGGTTTTTCTTCGGCAGCAGTAGCATCACTGGCATCAGGAATTCGTCCTGCTGAGTTAATTCAGGAAGAAGCCATCACTTATGAAATCGCTTCTGTTTTAACAAAAGGCAGAATTATTCCAAACTCCGCTTATAATCTCGCAAAAGAAATATTAGGAGAAGATGGCTTGGCAGAACTTATATTTTTAATTGGAGCTTACACGCTTCTTGCAACAGTTTTAAATGGTTTTGACGTGCTTTCCTAATTCATAAAAGGCATCCAATTTTATAAAAATAAAAACTAATATTAAATTTTAAAACAATGAAAAAATCGAAAATTAATGCTCAGAATTCCTTAAGAACAATCCCAAAACTTTTTCTCTTATTGTTTACAGCGATTGCATCTGCATCTTGTACTAACGATGAAAATAGAGCCAATGCCAAAAAATCTCCTGTTGTACTTGTTCACGGCGCATGGCAGGCATCGTACGTATGGGACCAGACAGAAGCTGATTTAAAAGCGGCTGGTTACAATGTTACTGTTGTAAAATTGCCAGGACACGGAGACGACACTACTCCTGCTTATCAAGTTTCGTTTAAAGCTTATGTTGAAGAAGTTAGAAAAGCAATTAATAATTATGACGAACCTGTAATTTTAATAGGTCATAGTTTAGGCGGAGCTGTAATTACTCAAACAGCTGCAGAAGTTCCTCAAAAAATCAAAAAGTTGGTTTATGTGGCTGGTTTTATTCCACAAAGCGGAAAAAGTGTTTTAGATTATTCTCAAATGGACAAAGCATCGCTTTTGCCTGCTTCTTTACAATTATCTGAAGACCAGACTTTAGCCGGAATTGTAAATCCAGAAGTTAATCTTCCTAAAATCTTTTCTCAGGATGCTACAGATGCACAAAAACAATTTCTTGTTGCAAAATACAAAGCCGAACCTACAATTCCGCTGGGAACACCTTTGACTTATAAAACAGAAGATTATAATTTAGGAGGCAAAAAATATTACATCTTCACAACAGCCGATAATACAATAACATATCCATTTCAGCAGGAAATGGCAAAAAGTGCAGGTATTACAAATACTTACACAATCAATTCCGGACACAGTCCGTTTATATCTAAATCTGCAGAATTGACAAAGCTTTTAAAAGAAATTCTATCAAAATAAGCATAAGTCATTTTATCTCTCCACGGAAAAAACAAAACCTGCGAATCTTTCGATTTGCAGGTTTTTTATTTTATAATACTTTAGATTTAGCAGAAAATAAGATAATATTACTTAAATATATTTCTAATCGCTTTACCTATTTCTACAAAATCATCATGACTACTTACAGATCTTTTTTCTGTATTATTTGCAGGAATTTTAGAGAAAGGATAAATAAGCATATAGTTATTGTTATTGAATCTCTCATTCAACAGATCTGGAATATCTCTCATTCGAGAAAAATACGAATGCATTCCTCTATTTCCCATCATAATAATCAAACCTTCATTTTCTTCAATATCAAGCGCAGTTTTTTCTGCATCTTCCCAATTTAAGAAGACATCAAATGTGGCTTCAATTGAGGCTTTTTTAGCTATTCTTTTTAAAATATTCAGCGTTTTATCTTTTCCGTAAAAACTCATTTTAGCGCCCGAATTACGACCGATATTCCATATTCTTAACATAGAATGAAAAAATCCAGCATCCATTTCAGCATCAGCTGGAATAAATACTAGATATCTTTTAATAGTCCCCGCTGGCTGAACGGCGTGATATACCATTAAGTTTATGCTTTTATTTCGCAAATACCCATTATACAAATTATACACAAACGAAGCAGAAAAGCCTTTTCCGCCTTCCAATCCTACAATGAGGTCGGTAATGTCTTTTTCTTTTATAACATTACTTATTCCGCCCGCAGTATCATTATCATGGCGTGTAATCGGATGCAATTCTATATCTGCTGCCGAAGCTGCTTTAATGGCATTTTCTAATATTCTTTCCGCATTTTTTTCAGAAGATTCGTTAGCGTCTTCGTTAATCACATTTACGGCATAAAGCTGTTTATTTGTAGCTGATTTAACCATTAATCCAAGATTTACCATTTTTTCTACAGTAGCTTCATGATTAACCGCAAGAAGTATATTCTCTTTTTCTTTACTATTACCCGATACAGTGTTATCTTTTTCTGCCTGTGCAATACGCTGTGCGCTTGCCATAGAAACAAACGATGACACGGTACAAGAAACCAAAATAAGAAGAATACTTCCATTAAGTACATGATCGTTTAAAAGTCTGATCGGTTCTCCAGCATCATTTTCGCCAATGATTATATTATATCCAACCATAACAGAAGCCAAAGTTGCCGCTGCTGATGCCGAACTCATTCCAAAAATTAGCTGTCCTTCATCATTGGTAAGTTTAAACGTTTTCTTGGTAAGCATGGCAGCAACATATTTTCCACCAATTGACGCCACAAGCATAATTGATGCAACCCATAAAGTTTCCCAACTTTGTATAAAGGCATTAAAATCTATCAGCATTCCAACACTTATCAAAAAGAAAGGAATAAAAATGGCATTTCCGACAAACTCAACTCTGTTCATTAATGATGAAGTGTGCGGAATTAATTTATTTAAAGCCAATCCGGCAAAAAAAGCACCAATGATAGACTCAATTCCAGCCAGTTCAGCAAGAAGCGCTGCCAGATAAATCATAACAATTACAAAAAGATATTGGGAGATTTTATCTTCTACATTTTTAAAAAACCAGCGTGCAATAATCGGAAAAACAAGCAAAACAATTAGAGTAAAAATAATCATTGAAACCGATAATTTTACCCAAAAAGCTGTTCCTACTTCACCTTGTGACATACCTACAATGGCCGCCAAAACTAAAAGCGAAAGAACATCTGTAATCATCGTTCCGCCTACAGTAATATTTACCGAAAGGTTTTTAGCAATTCCTAAACCGCTTACCATTGGATAAACAATTAAAGTATGTGATGAAAACAGACTCGCAAAAAGTATTGATGTAAGCAGTGAAAAATGAAGCAAATAATAGCCGCCGAAAAGTCCTAAAGTAAATGGGACTGCAAATGTAAAAATCGAAAAAATTATACTCTTCCATTTGTTCTTTTTAAAATCGGCCATATCGATTTCCAGACCTGCTAAAAACATGATATACAAAAGACCGGTAGTTCCTGTAACCACGACACTGCTGTCTCTAGAAAGTACTCCAAAACCATTTGGACCAATAATCGCACCTGCAATGATAAGCCCAAGCAAATGCGGCACTTTAATCTTATTTAATAAAAGCGGAATGCATAAAATGATGATAATTTCGATAAGAAACTTCAAAAGCGGATCTTCAATCGGAAGAGTTATATGTTGTATACTCAGTTGCATAAATTACTTTTTGTTAGATGGAGTAAGTTCAACTGAAAATTTTGCGGTGCAGTTATCTTGTCCCGTAATAGTTTGGGTGCCTTTGATGATATTTTTTTTAATATCGTCCAGCACTACGCTAACTTTTATCTTATTTTTTGAGGAAGTTTCTTTTGCGGAATCAAGTACTATTTTGTTTTCTAAATATTGTCCTGTAAAAACACGTTTGATTTGATTATTGCTGACAACATTGGTATACATTCCGGTGGAGTCTGATATAAATTCCCAAATCTCGTTGCGCTGGTCGCCAATAACATAATTACTGCAGTTAGATTCTCGGCATATCATTTTACTGTTCCATTTAATTTTAAGGCTGTCTGGCCATTCTTGAATTTTAGGAAGTGTATCTTTTACAGTAGAAATAGACAACAGACTGTCTTTCATTTTTAACAATTTGTCGTATTCTGCTTCTTTATCTTCAAATTGTTTTTCGCGTTCTAAAAGCGCATTTTCACGAAGGGTAAGTTCTTGTTCTTTTTTATTGCTGCAAGAACAAAAAATGAGTACAATAATCAGAAATAAAAGTCTTTTAAAAGTCATAAGAATCGATTTTGGATTCTACAAGTTAAGCAGAAAAATTCTTTTAACCCGCCAAAAACTGACAAAAAGTAGATTTGACTTCTAATTTTGAGTACAAAAAACCTGGATTTAATTTTTTTTAGTTTTTGACATTCAATTTATTTAAAACAATTTATTCTATTATTAACCATAAAAAAAGCAGGGATTTAATCCCTGCTTTTTTATTGCTACTTCTTACCAATATTTCAGGAAAAGTAAGCATATATATTTCTAATGTAATTAATTATAATCTTACATTGATGAAATTACGAATTCGCTTCGGCGGTTTCTAAGATGTTCTTCTTCTGTACATTTTACTCCATCTTTACATTTATTCAGAAGTCTGCTTTCTCCATAACCTTTTCCTTTCAAACGATCTGCAGCAATACCTTTTGAAGTCAACCAAGCCACAATAGATTTTGCTCTTTTATCTGACAAAATCATATTAGATTTAGCAGAAGATCGGCTATCTGTATGCGAACGGATATCAATTTTCATTTTAGGATATTCTTGCATAACAGCCAAAATTTTCTCTAATTCTACTGCTGCCTGATCTGTAATATTCCATTTTCCTAAATCAAAATAAATCATAGATATATTAAGGGTTTTAGCTAAATCTGTTCCCACTTTTATAGTTTTCATAGCTGGAATTGGAATTTCAAAAGCTACAATTCTTTCTTTTTCCAAAGCAAAATCCAATCTGTTATCAACCGCAGATGCAACTGCAATCGAAGCTACTTTAGTCGGATACATCTTTCTTTCGACCTTAACTGAATATTTCTTATCACAGTTTACTTTGAAACTGTAAGCACCATCTTTTGCCGTTTCTAAAACTTGCAATACTTGATTATTTTCGTCAAGTAAAGTTATGTTCGCTCCTTCAATAACTTCATTAGATTTACTATCAGAAATTATTCCTATTAAGTTTCTTTCGCAAACCAATATTTTGGTTTCTGTAAATTTATAAATATCATCACTTCCGATTCCTCCTTTTTTATTTGAAGAAAAATATCCTTTACGTGTCTTACTGTCAATAATAAAAGCGAAATCATCGTATTTGGTATTTACTGGTTCTCCAATGTTCTGAACCTGATCAAAAGTTCCGTCTTCTAAAATTTTTGAAACAACCACATCAAGACCACCAAGTCCAGGACGCCCGTCGGTAGCAAAATATAATTCATTATCTCCTGAAATAAATGGAAAAGTTTCTCTTCCTTCTGTGTTAATTCCTGCGCCGAGATTTTCAGGTTTTCCGAAAGTTCCGTCGCTATTAATTGTTACACTATATAAATCAGATTGTCCTAATGTTCCAGGCATATCAGAAGCAAAATACAATTTCTTTTCGTCAAGACTTAGCGCTGGGTGTGCCGTACTGTATTGATCACTATTGAAAGGAAGTTCTTTAATATTAGACCAATTTCCGTCTACTAAAACTGCTTTATAGAGTTTTAGTAATGTGATATTTTTACTATCCTTTCCACGTTTTCCATCCAGAAAATTATTTCTGGTAAAATACATTGTTTTGCCATCTTTTGTAAATACAGGAGTAGATTCATTAAACTTAGAGTTGATTTCTTTGTTTAATAGTACAGGATTATTGGTATCACCGTTAGGTTTAATTGTAGCAATATATAAATTGGTAAAATTTTTATTATTCCATTTAAAAGTTTTTCCTTCTTTATTTTTAATTTCTCTTGCAGAACTAAACACCAAACTATTATTCAAAAACGCACTTCCAAAATCTGAATTCTCCGAATTTACATTAGCAGGAGAAATTTCAAAACGTCCTGAATTCATTTTAATCTGTTCCAGATAATTTCTGTTGTGATCAAATAAAATTCCTCTACTGTCAGAGTTTTTATTGATATTAAATTGTTCCAGCATTTTGTCTGCTTTTGCATAATCCCCAACAGCTTTTAAAGATTGTGCATATCGATAGAAATATTCTGGTTCTTGTTTTGCATTTAAAGTAAAAAGTTTATCATACCAAACAGCAGCTTTTGTCAATTCGGCATTAAAATAATAAGCATTACCCAATCTCTGAAACATCTTTTCATCTGCTAGTCCTTTTGAAGCAAGTTTTTCATAAATTGCAATTGCATCGGCATAAGCGTAATTGTTATATTCTTTTTCTGCTTGATCCAGCAAAGCTTTTTGGGCTGTTGCATTAAAAAAGAAAAAGCACAAAAAAACAGCGTATATTATTCTCTTAAGTTTCATAATTAGAAAAATCTTGGTGATGTAATTCGGTTATAACCTTTCATAAACTCAAAACGCAGGAAGATCTCATGAGAACCTGAGTTATAATTATTCAGTTTTGTTGTCTCACGGTCATAAGCATATCCGATGTACATACTTTTGTTAATCTGAAATCCAGCCATTGCACTTAAAGCTGCGCTCCATCTGTACGAAACTCCTGCAACAAACTTATCATTAAACATAAAATTTCCTGAAATATCAATTTGCAAAGGCGAACCTTCGACCATCTTAACCATCGCTGCTGGCTTAAATTTGATCATTTCATAATGATCTAGATTGAAAACATATCCACCAATTAAATAATAATTAATCTGCTCTTTGTAAATAGCATAATCATTATCATCATAACGATTGGTTTGAATAAAATTTGGAACAGACAAACCAATATATCCTCTGTCTGAATGATAATAAACACCCGCTCCAACATTAGGAGTGAATTTATTTCTAAAATTTGCAAACTGTGGATCTCCCTCATTCTCCATTCTCAGTTTGTTTGGATCAAGATTAAAAAGATTACCTGATCCTTTGATACCAAATGATAATTTGGCTTCTGCGGATGTTTGAATAGAATAAGAAAGATCTACTGAAAAATCATTTTCGTTTGTAGGTCCAATTTTATCACTAACTAAAGAAAATCCTAATCCTAATCTGCTGTTATTTAAAGGTGTATTTACAGATAAAGTACTTGTTTCTGGTGCACCATCTAATCCTACCCACTGTGTTCTGTACAATCCAAAAACACTTACAACGCCTCTCGAACCAGCATATGCAGGATTTATATTAATGGTATTGTGCATATATTGTGTATACTGCGCATCCTGCTGAGCAAAAGCTGCAACAGAACAAAACAATAGTAATAAAGCTAATTTTTTCATTTATATATTTTTAAAATAATGGCTTAACCTATGGCTAAGCCATTTTATTTATATGGAAATATTATCTAGTCAGATACAGATATCCTGCCTCCTGTTTCGGTTTAGAATTATTATCCTTATATCTCAGGATATAATAGTAAGTTCCTTCAGGCAGTCCGTTTGATTCTTTAACAGTAACTCTTCCTTCTGAGTATCCTTTAAAAACAATATCATTATTGTTATAATGATCTCTTTCGAATACTAGAATACCCCAACGGTTATAGATCTGAACTGTATTTTCAGGATAACATTCGATTCCTCTTATGTAGAATCTTTCGTTAAGTTTATCTCCGTTTAAGGAAACAGCGTTATAGATTCTTATACTACAACCATCAACGAGTTCAATCTTAGTAGGATTATCGCCATTCAAGTTTTCTGAATCTGACATATCTGATACTACTATACCACTTTGCGTACTTCCAGAAACTGATGCCTGGTTGGTAACTGATCCTGCATTTATATCTGCTTGGGTTAAAGTATATGTTCCAGTAAATGTTATACTATCACTTTGTCCAACACCTAACGATATTGGCCCACCAGTAATTACAATACCAGGCAGAAGATCAGCAATCGTCAAATTACTTAAAGCGACGTTTCCTGTATTTGAAACTGTGAATGTATAAGTTAACGTTTCTCCTGCTTCAACATTACCATTACCATTTTCGTCATTCAAAGTAACTTTCATAATTAAAGAAACTGATGGTGTTTCAACAAAAATGCGAACAGTTGCCGAACTACAGTTATTCTGATTTGCTTTTTCGCAAATCTGGTAAGTTAGAGTGTAGTCACCACCTTTAGTTCCTGGAGCAACATCAATTGTTCCATCTTGATTTAATGTAATTCCTTGTGGGAAATTATTTGCTGTTATAATAATATCCTCAGGATTAACAGGTAAACCATTTAATTTATCATTCGTTAAAACGTTGATAACTTCTAATGAACCATTTAATCCATCTGCTCTAGTTATATCATTATCACTTCCAGCTTCAATTCCGAACTGAGGTTTAGCATTACAACCTGATACCACTGCAGGATAATTTACAACTACAGACTGAGTTGGATTCAATGTAAACTGCATTGTAACTGCTGGTCTTGTTAATTCAAAACCATCATTTCCTTCAATCCATTGTCCGTTAGTCAATATCCATCCTGGCCAATCTGTAGGCATATTGTTTGCATTTACTGTAGCACCTGGCCATAACACATTACCACTTAATGGCATACCTGTCTGTGTTGCTACAACACGATTTGCACTATCAATCCAATTAATAGTCAATAGACCAGTTGGAGTAAAGTTATCGGCTTTCACGCTGTATGATACATACGGAGCATTATTTAAACAATAACTTTCTGCAGTAATAGTCATAGTTGGTACAACCACCGTTACTGTAACTGAAGCCGAAGTACAGTTTCCTGAATTTGCTTTTTCGCAGATTTCATAAGTTAATGTATAAGTTCCTGCTGGAGCATTCGGAATTAACTCTGCTGTTCCATCTGGCTTTAATGTTAATACATTATTCGGATCTGGAGTCAAAATATTTAAATTAACATCATTAATAGTTAAAGGATTATTATCTAATGTATCATTATTTAAAACATTAATTACTTTAACTGTTTCATTAATACCAACAACTGAAATGTCATCCTTAAGAGCAATAAGAGTTCTCTTTTCAACAGGAATAGTAACTAACGCTGGTGTAGCATCTAGAGCACCATTATTATCTGTCGCTGTAAAAGTAAATGAATCATTTCCTGAGAATGTACCGCTTGGATCATAAGTCAATACCGCTGCTTCTACAGGTGTTAAAACCTGACCAACAGTCACAGGTGTGCCATTTAAAGCTAATGTTCCATGTAATGGCAAACTCAATACAATATAATTTGCAATTGTTCCATCTGAATCTGTAGCACTCAAAGCTTTAATTGCTGTCGCTCCAGCACTTGATGGAATTGCTGTATTTGTATCATCATTTGCAACTGGAGCATTATTACCTACCGGAATAGTTATAGTTCCGGGAGCTAATGCTGTTAAACCTAAATCATCTGTTGCTGTAAAAGCAAATGTTACATTTCCTGTGAATGTTCCACTTGGAGTAAACATAATCATTGCAGCTTCAGCTGGTGTCAATATTTGATTTAAACTAATCGGATTTCCTGCTAAAGTTAAAGTTCCGTCTGATGGTAAACTTAGAATTGTATAACTAGCAATTGTTCCATCAATATCTGTAGCTGTTAAAGCATTAATAGTTGTTGCTCCCGATGTTGATGCTATTACATTATTTGTATCATCATTTGCAATTGGGGCGTCATTCACTGCCGTAACGGTGATTTCGATATTCGCCGTCGCTGTTCCGCTGTGCCCGTCATTGATCACATATGGGAAGCTGATTGGGGCTGTCGAGTTGAAGTTCGCCGATGGCGTAAAAGTGATCGCGCCCGCAGCAGAGATATTAACCGTTCCGTTTGGAACCGTGATGGTTTGGGCAGCTCCTGTAAGTGCTGTTCCGTTGATGGATGTGATAGAAAGCGTGTCT